>Ga0207655_1000179_pt1 | contig 113536 bp, 105 predicted proteins | sample KBSM44metaG_FD_184398 | JGI IMG/M metagenome (GOLD analysis project Ga0207655, IMG submission 184398) | Miscanthus rhizosphere microbial communities from Kellogg Biological Station, Michigan, USA - KBS M4-4 metaG (SPAdes) (version 2) | ecosystem: Host-associated > Plants > Roots > Rhizosphere... | reverse complement strand
CAGTGGTAATTAGAGGTTCACAAAGGCGAGGTATGCGATGTCCCGCATGATCCGTTTCCACAAGTTCGGCGCTGCCGATGTGCTCCGTTGCGAGGAGCAGGCCGAACCGTCACCCGCTGTCGACGAGGTACAGATCCGCGTCGAGGCGATTGGCGTCAGCTGGTATGACGTGCTTTGGCGCCAGAACCTGGCACCATCCCAGGCACGCCTGCCAGCGGGGATCGGCCACGAAATGGCTGGGGTGGTGACTGCGGTCGGTGAAGGGGTCGAAGACATTGCCGTCGGTGATCGGGTTGCCAGCTTCCCGGCTACCAGTGCCAACGACCACCCGGTGTATGGTGATGTCATCGTGCTGCCGCGCACTGCCATTACCCGCTACCCGGATGTACTCACCCCCATTGAGGCCAGCGTGCACTATACGCCGCTGCTGATCGCCTATTTCGCCTACGTCGACCTGGCGCGGGCCAAGGCGGGTCAGACTGCGTTGGTCACCGATGCCAGCCATTGCGCCGGCCCTGCTTTCGTGCAACTGGGCAAGGCACTGGGGCTGAAAGTGTTCGCCGCCACCAAGGAAGCGGAGCAGCGTGAGTACCTGCTGGGCCTGGGTGCCGACAAAGTGATCGTTACCGAAGAGCAGGACCTGCTGCTGCAGATTGGCAAGTACACCGATGGCCGTGGCGTGGACATGGTCCTCGATGGCATGGGTGGGCCGCAGATGTCGCTGCTGGGTGATGTGCTGGCACCGCGTGGCAGCCTGGTGCTGTATGGCCTGCAAGGCGGCAACCAGACGCCGTTCCCGGCCTGTGCGGCATTTCAGAAGAACATTCAGTTCTATGTCCACTGCATCGGCAACTTCACCGGCAAACCAGAACTTGGTATCAGCCAGGATCAGGTGGCACTGCAGCGTGCCTTGCGCGATATCAACCAGTTCACTGCCGACCAGTTGCTGACACCGCAGATCATCAAGGTGTACCCGTTCGAGCAGGTGGTGGACGCGCATCGCTATATGGACCAATGCCCGTGTGGCGGACGTGTGGTGCTGGACATGGCACAACACTGACGGTTCTTTGTGTTATCGGAAAGCCCGGGCAGCGTCCCGGGTTTTTTTATGCGTGGGGTAAAATGATTTAAGTCTTAAAAAGTAGGAGCGTTCCTACAATTAAATACGACATGGACTACATTCTGGTCGATGACTTTCGGGGTGTTGGAAATATTGCGCCAAGTATTCAGGCTTGAACTCTTTTTCTCTGGGGTGCAATGTGAGGTCGCACTTTTGCTGAATGGTTTTTTTACCGTGAACTGTGTCTTCAATTCGCTCTGAATTCCTCTCGATAATGGCCCAATGATAGTTTGCGCAAGGAGCGTGGAATGAGCATGGCTATGCCTGGAGTAGGGCGGTGTGTGGCAGCGGCTGGCCGTCGCAGTGGTGGTTATTTTTCGATGGCTTGGCGACAGTGAAGGGTTACGTCATTACTTTCATTTTGTTGTAGGAAATTTCTTCTGGAAAAGTTCAGGGTATGTCGACGCGCCAGTGTTTGGCTCGGCATTCGCTGGCTGCATGAAGTTGATGAGGTGATTTCGTGACTGCTATTCACGACCAGGCAATGCATTATATCTACCAGCAAGTGCTCGAACGCTTGCTGAGCCACATGTCCCAGGCACAACGTGCTTCCTTGCAGTTGCTGATACAACGGCTGCTGGTTGCTGCCGGCGGGCCCGAATACATCGGTACCTTCCGTTTGCAGGTATTGCAAGGCAGTGATCCCCAGGGCATCCGGCTGCTGGCCATGCTGCGTGCCGCGCAACTGAGTATTGCCCTGCGTGCCCCGGAAACCTTCCAGTTGCGGGTGCTGGTGGTCAGCCTGCCGGTTGTCGATGGTGCCACGCTGGAGGCTCACGAGCGCAGTTTCAGCGCCTTGTTCATGCAGGATGACCCGCGGGTGCAATTGCAGATGATCGAGGGGTGCACGGTTGTGCCGTTCAGCCGTCGGCCCTCGGCAACGCCCGAGCATTGGCTACTGGCAAAGGACGCCATGTTGATGTTCGGCCACCTGATCGATGCCAGGCCCGAAGCCCTGCTGGGTAGCCGCTTGCACCTGGAACTGGCGGGTGCCGTTGGTTTTGCGCTGCTGGCAGAGGCGCCCGCCGATGCATTGGTCACGGCTATACCCGCCTTTCAGCGCCGTCGATACCTGGCGTGGGCGAGGCGTAGCCTGCGCCTTGCCGGGGAGCGCGGTCCGTATGCGGTACACCAGTGCCTGGCGGCGCTGGTGAATGGCTTGGGCCGGTTACATGGCGCTGCCGGTGGCGCGCAGGGTAGCCTGGCAGAGCCGGCATTGGGTGCTGCACCGGAAGGGGCGACGGTGCGGCTGTTAGCCCTTGATGACTTGCTGCCGCACTTGCTTGAAGAGCAGCCGCTTGATGCCATGCTGGGGTGTGGTTTCGAGGCCGTCCCGGATGCATTGCCACTGTCGGAATTCGTCGACTCGCTAACCATGGCACAGTTGCACCAACTGCGTGCGCGCAGTCTGGAGCCACAGGCTGGTCGTCCAGCGCTGCGGCTGGCAGGGCAGGTCGCCGGTAGCAAACAGCGCGAGGCACATCCGTTGCAACTCGGCAAAGCCTACGGCATCAATCAGACCCAATTGGTGTGCTTGCTGTTCAGCCCCTTTGCCAGGCAGGGGAAAAACCTCGAGCGGTTCTTGCAGTGTCGGCATGCCGACATGCTGGTAGCGTTGCCGTACCTGCACAGGGCCTTGCAAGGCAAACCCTGCCCCGATGCGGTAAAAGCCTGGTTGGTGAACACAAGTGGCATGCCGCTGGGCCAATTGCGGGCGATTTATGCCGGGCAGTTGCCGCTGACTGCCGGGCGTCTGCTTAACTATCTGGCCCGCCGCGATGTGCACCTGAGGTTGTTGCCGCGGCAGGCGTCGGGGCGGCGGCGCGGCTTTGTGGGGCTGCCTTGATGGGGCGAGCGACCGCCGGCGAGTTCGCGTATCGCAAGGTGTATCGCTACCTGGAAGCATTGATCGATCAGGCTGCTGGCGATGGCCCATGCCGGTTACCGTCATTGCGTGCGCTGTCCCGGCGGCTGCGGGTGTCGTTGGCCACGGTACAGAATGCCTATAGCCTGCTGGAAGAAGAGGGCCGCGTGCACTGCCGGCCGAGGTCGGGCTATTACGTGGATAACGCTGGCAAAGAACAGGCCGTGGCTACGCACAGGCAGCCTCCCTTGCCGGCGCAGCCGCTGTTGGAGCGCATTCTGCTAGGCCACGAGCGGCGCCTGGCCCGCCAACGTGACTGCAGCGTTGCACCCTGGGATGCGCTTGGCAGCACCCGATTGCGCAATGCCATTGCTGAACGCTATACCCGCTCCTCCAGCCAGTACTGGCGTGCCGATGATGTGCAACTGGCCCCCGATGTGCTGGCGTTGATCGAGACACTGCTCGCGGCGCTGGCCTTGCATGGCGGTACTGTGCTGGTACATTCGCCCTGTTGCTGGCAGGTTTTACGCGCCTTGGCGCGTGCTGGCATGCGCGTATTGGAGGTGCCACTGGATGCTCAGGGCAACCCAGACCTGCCTGCCTTGGCCAGGTTGCTGGGGAGCGAGCCGGTAAACATGCTGGTCATGCCATCGTGCCTGGGCATGCCACAAGGGCGGCTGCTTTCACCGTACTATCAGCAGCAGCTTGGTCTATTGCTTGGCCAGTACCCTGTGTGGTTGCTGGAAAACGACCTGGACAGCGAACTCTGTTACAGCGGGCCACCGAACAAACGCTTGCGCGACTGGGTGGACCCGCGTTGGCTGTTGGTGATGGGCACGTTCGAGGCTGCGGTGGGGCCCGAAGCGCCGTATGCCTATTTACTGAGCCGTGACGCCGAGTTGGCCAAGGCGTTCGCCGAGCGAGCATTTCGGCTGGCGCCGCTACGCTTGCAGGCGCTTGCGCACATGCTGGGCAAGGGGGAAATCGAGACGCAATGGGTACAGTTACGCCTGGACCTGCAAAGGCGCACGCAATGCCTGGCGCGTGTGCTGGCGTTGCAATTCGGCCAGCGGGTGGTGCTGGAGATGCCGCAAGGCGGGCAGATGCTGTGGGTGCGCTTCCGTCAGCCGCTGGTGTGGGAGGGTATTAACGCAGCGTTGGCAGGCTCACCGTTGCATGTGCTGTCCGGCGAGCAGTTCAGCCTGCAGGGGCGCTACACACAATACCTGGCATTGATGTGGTTGGGGGGGCACCCGGATGATCTGCAACAGGCGGTAACGCGCTTGGCACAGGCGTTGGAGCCGCGTTGCGGGCGTCGTACTCGCAACCTGTAGCAGTAGCCTTGTGCTGCGAAAGGGTCGGCATGCCAAATAACTGCATGAGGCATTCATGGCTTTTTCGTAACACAAGGCTGCTCCTGGCAGGGGCGTGAAATTGCGTACTACTTAGTGTTGTTCCTGCCCTTGGCGCAAACGGGTACTGACCAGTGCCGCCAATACGAGCAATGCTGCAATGATCCATAGACCATGGCGGGTGCTACCGGTGGTCTGCTCGATCAACCCCATCACCGACGGCCCGACGAAGCCACCCAACAGGCCACAGGTGGTGACGAAGGCCAGGCCCGCCGCCAGTGCGTTACCGCTCAGACGGCTGGAGGGGAAGACAAAGATGATCGACTGCACCACGAACAACATCAGTGCGGTAAGGGAAAAACCGATCAGGCCAATGAAGGAGCTGCTCAGCGATGCCAGCAGCAACCCGGTGGCCATGGTCAACAGGCCGAAGAACAGCAGCGTGCGGCAGCGGCGCGGTGAGGTGGCCAGGCGTGGGAAGGTGGCGGCGCCTATGGCAGCGGCAATCCAGGGCACTGCTGTCAGCAGGCCGACCTGGAAGGGTGATAGGGCAGCGTAGGTGCTGATGATGCCGGGCAGGAAGAAAATCACCGTGTAGATGGTGATCTGGTGCACGAAGTACACCCCGATCGCCAGCCAGATCTGCCGGTCGCGGAACATCTGCCCCAGCTTGCTCTGCTGCGGTGCGGCAGCCCGTTCGGCGGCCAGGCGGCGTTCGATGTCCTGGGCGTCGGCGGCCGACAGCCAGGGCGCCGAGGCCGGGCCGTCCGGCAGCTTTTTCCACACCACGAAGGCCAAGGCCACGGCAGGCAGGCCCTCGAGCACGAACAGCCACTGCCAGCCGTGCCAGCCCAGCACACCATCCATTTCCAGCAGGGCACCGCCCAGCGGGCCACTGAGGATGTTGGCCAGGCACACGCCCAGCAGGAAGTAACCGGTGGCGCGGGCGCGCTGTTCGCGGTCGAACCAGTAGGTCAGGTACAACATTACACCGGGGAACAGGCCCGCTTCGGCCACCCCCAGCAACAGGCGCATGATGTAGAACGACGTTTCACCCTGGACGAAGGCCATGCCCGCCGAGAGCAGGCCCCAGGTAATCATGATGCGGGTGATCCAGAAGCGCGCGCCCACCCGGTGCATGATCAGGTTGCTGGGCACTTCGGCCAGGGCATAGGTGAGAAAGAACAAGCCAGCGCCCAGGCCATAGGCTGCTGCCGAAAGGCCCAGGTCGATGCCCATGCTGGCTTTCGCCAGGGCGATGTTGGTGCGGTCAAGAAAGCTCATCACGTAGACGACGATGAGCAGTGGCATCAATCTGCGTAGCAGCAAGCTGTTCAAGCGCTGTTCGTTCGTGGCGGCAGGGGCCGAAGCCGCTGCGCGGGTGAGGGTTGTCATTGTTTTTTTCCCCATGAAAAGTGCTGGTGGCGTGCCGTGTGGCCACGGCACACCCAGGTCTGTGGGTCAGGAGCGGTTGATGTCGAGCCACACTGCGCCATTGGGGTACTGGTAGCGCTCCAGGGTCTCGGCGTGCATTTCAATGCTGTAACCGGGGCGTTGTGGCGGCATGTAGCGCCCGCGTCGGATCACCACCGGGTCGATGAAGTGCTCGTGCAGGTGGTCGACATACTCCAGCACCCGGTTGTGCAACGAGGCCGACACCGCGATGTAGTCGAACAAGGCAATGTTCTGCACATATTCGCACAGCCCGACGCCACCGCCGTGCGGGCACACCGGCACGTCGTACTTGGCCGCCATCAGCAGTACGATCAGCACTTCGTTCAGGCCACCCAGGCGGGCTGCGTCCAGCTGGCAGAAGTCCAGCGCACCGGCCTGGAACATCTGCTTGAACATCACCCGGTTATGGCAATGCTCACCGGTGGCCACGCCAATCGGCGCGATGCGCTGGCGTATGGTGGCGTGGCCGAGGATGTCGTCGGGGCTGGTCGGCTCTTCGATCCACAGTGGTTCGAAGGCAGCCAGGCGGCGCATGTTGGCAATAGACTGCTCCACGCTCCACACCTGGTTGGCGTCCATCATCAAGGTGCGGTCCCAGCCAATTTCATCGCGCAGGATGCTGGCGCGGCGGATGTCCTCTTCCAGGTCGGCACCGATCTTCTGCTTGATATGGGTCCAACCGTCTGCCACGGCCTCGCGGGCCAGCGTGCGCATTTTCTCTTCGCTGTAGCCCAGCCAGCCCGGTGCAGTGGTGTAGCCTGGGTAGCCTTCACGCAGCATCTGCGCCTCGCGCTGGGCTTTGCCCGGTGCCTGACGGCGCAGCAGGGCGATGGCTTCTTCGGGTGTGAGCACATCGGTGACGTAGCTGAAGTCCAGGCAGTGCACCAGCTGTTCGGGTGTCATGTCGGCCAGCAGCTTCCAGACGGGCTTGCCCTCGTGCTTGGCCCACAGGTCCCATACGGCATTGATGATGGCGGCAGTGGCCAGGTGGATCACGCCCTTTTCCGGGCCCAGCCAGCGCAGCTGGCTGTCGCTGACGGTAAAGCGATGCCAGAAAGCGCCCATGTCGGCGGTGATTTCTTCAAGGGTAAGGCCGACGATAAGGGGGGCCAGCGACTGCACCGCTGCCGCGCAAATCTCGTTGCCACGGCCGATGGTGAAGGTCAGGCCGTGGCCTTCAAGGGCTGCTGCGTCAGTGTGCAGCACCACGTAGGCCGCCGAATAGTCGGGGGCGCTGTTCATGGCGTCGGAGCCATCCAGCGACAGCGAAGTGGGGAAACGGATGTCACGAACGCTCAGGTGGGTAATACGTATGCTCATGGTCGGCTCTTGTTCTGTTCAAGCACTGGGAGCGCTGACTGTAGGTTGTCGAGCGATACAGGCATAATCGCCAAATCTTAACCAGCGATACCGGATTCGATATGTCTCGCTCGTCAACCGACAACACCCAGGTGCCTGCCAGTCTCGGCGCACTGAAGATCTCCAGCCGGCAGATCACGTTGCTCAATGCCTTGGGCGAATTCGGCAACCTGCGCCGTGCGGCGGCCGCGATGCACACCACGCAACCGGCTGCCAGCCTGTTGCTGCAGCAGCTCGAGGAGCGCCTGGGGGTGCGTTTGTTCGAACGCCTGCCACGGGGTATGCAAGCGACGCTGTATGGCGAGGTGATGATCCGCTATGCGCAGAACGCGTTGCATGAGTTCGAGCATGCCCAGGCGCAAATTGCCGAACTGGCGCGCGGGGCTTCGGGCCTGGTGCGGGTGGGCAGCGTCATGGGCCCGGTACCGGGTGTGCTGACCAAGGCGGTGCTGGCCTACAAACGCGACCACCCCAACGTGCGCATCGCCCTGGAAGTAGGCACCAGCGATACTTTGCTGCCCGCCTTGCTGCGTGGCGACTTCGACATGGTGGTGGGGCGCCTGCCGGACCAGAGCGACAGCCAGGCGTTGAACATCGAGCTGTTCGAAGGCGGTGAGCAAATGCGCGTGATTGCCCGCGCAGGCCATCCCTTGGCTACAGTCGCCTGTCTGCAGCTAGCCGACCTGGTGCACTTGACCTGGATTCTGCACCCCATCGGCAGCCCGATGCGCCGCCGCGTCGAAAGCGCATTGCAGGCCGGGGGCATGGTGCAGTCGCTGGATATCGTCGAAACCGCCTCGATCCTGGCGACCACTGCCATGCTCGAAGCGTCTGAAATGATCGCGGTGGTGCCCAATGACGTGGCCCAGCACTATGCCCGCTATGGCATGGTCGCCATCCTGCCCGTGGAACTTCCTCTGGCCATGGCCAACCTTGGCGTGCTGACCCTGCGTTCGCGGCCCAACTCGGTTGCCCTCGATACCTTGCTGGGCTATTTGCGCGCTCAATAACTTTCACCCGCACGAGGCCCTGCGTCTATGCCGCCGGACATGACCCATTCCAGTTTTTGCAACTGGATCCGCTACAAGCACCTGGTGCTGATCGATACCCTGGCGCGCACGCGCAACATGCACGCTACTGCCACACGCATGAACCTCAGCCAACCAGCACTCAGCAAGATGCTGCGTGACCTTGAGGAGCAGTTCGGCTTTGCCCTGTTCGAACGCCTGCCACGCAGCATGCCGCCCACCGAGCTGGGTGAATACGTGGTGCGTTACGCCCAGGGTGCGCTGGCTGAGTCGCAACAGTTTGTCGACCAGGTCAACCGCCTGCGTAACGGCGGGCATGGCTTTATCCGCGTTGGTGGGATCTTTGCCGCAACCGCCTTGGTGCTGCCGCAGGCCATCGCCGCCATCAAGGCACGCAGCCCATTGCTGTCGATTGAAGTGGTGGAGCATTCCAGTGATCACCTGCTGACCATGCTTGAGCAGAACAAGCTGGACATCATGATTGGCCGTTTCACCGAAGAGCGTTTCAGCCAACTGTTCGACTTCCAGCCGCTGGAGCCCGAGCCCTTCAGCCTGGTAGTGAACAGCGAGCACCCGCTCAACCAGCTCGACAGCACGCCACTGGAAGCACTCGGCGACTGGCCGTGGGTGCTGTACCCGGTGGGCACGCCGATCCGCAACCGCCTGGAGCAGGCGTTTCGGGTGGCCGGTATCGCAACGCCCGCCGACAGCGTGGAGACCATCTCCATGCCGATGTTCCTGCAACTGCTGCAATCAGCCCCGATGATCGCCATGTTACCGCGCTCGATGGTTGCTGCGCAGTTGGCCAGCGGGCAGTTCAAGGAGCTGCACAGCCCCTTGCATGTGCCGGCGCTGGAGTATGGTGTGGTCACCCGCAAGGATGAACCGCTGAGTGCTTCGGCCCGCGCGTTTGTCGAGATCTTGCTGGAGGGCGCACAACGTCGCAGGGCAGCGCTAGCATAGGAAGCGGGGGGCTACTGCACGACCCAATGGCCCCCATAGTCGATTGAAGATTTCGCACCGATATCTTGTTGCGATAACGCCAGGTTATCGTTCGATCGGATCATCTCATTGGGAATGTTGCGCAAGGCTTCTTACAGTGGCGACAGCCATAACAAGAAGTCAGCCGCACCGCCCTGAGAGGTCCCATGCAACTGATTGCCAAATCCGGTGACCCAGCCGTCATCCGCCTCAACCCGCTGGACAATGTGCTCATTGCTCGCCAGGCCCTGCCGCAAGGGCTGCGCCTGGATGCCGAGGCGATCACCGTGCGCCAGCCAATTCCCTCGGGCCACAAGCTCGCCACCGAGCGTGTGGAGCAGGGCCAGCCGCTGCGCCGTTATGGGCAGATCATCGGCTTCGCTTCGCAGGCTATCGACGCTGGCGACCATGTCCATGTGCACAACGTGCAGATGGGCGATTTTGCCCGTGACTATGCCTTTGGTGTCGATACCCGCACTCAGCCGGGCAGCACCGCACAGTTTCAGGGCATCGTGCGCGCCGATGGCCGGGTCGCTACCCGCAACTACATCGGCATTCTTACCTCGGTGAACTGCTCGGCGACCGTGGCCCGCGCCGTGGCCGACCATTTTCGCCGTGACATCCATCCCGAGGTGCTGGCCGACTATCCGAACATCGACGGCGTGGTGGCCCTGACCCACGGTGCCGGTTGCGCAGTGGACCCCAGCGGCGAAGCCCTTGGCCTGCTGCGCCGCACCTTGGCCGGGTATGCCGTTCACCCCAACTTCGCTGCCGTGCTGATCATTGGTTTGGGCTGCGAAACCAACCAGATCGAAAGCCTGCTGGAAACCCAGGGCCTGCAGGCCAGCGCGCAACTGCGCGCATTCACCATCCAGGGGATTGGTGGCACGTCGAAAACCATCGCAGCCGGTATCGCACAGGTCAAGACGCTGCTGGCCGAGGCCAATCAGGTGCGGCGTCAGCCGGTCAGCGCCCGGCACCTGGTGGTCGGCCTGCAGTGTGGCGGCTCCGATGGTTACTCGGGGATTACCGCCAACCCGGCATTGGGCAATGCTGTCGACCGCCTGGTGGCAGCCGGTGGCACCGCGATCCTCTCCGAGACCCCGGAAATCTACGGTGCCGAGCACTTGCTGACGCGCCGCGCGGTAAGCCGTGAGGTGGGCGAAAAGCTGGTGGCGCGCATCCGCTGGTGGGAAGACTACTGCCAGCGCATGAACGCCGAACTGAACAACAACCCCTCGGCCGGCAACAAGGCAGGGGGGCTGACCACCATCCTCGAGAAGTCCCTGGGTGCGGTGGCCAAGGCTGGCTCCAGCAACCTGGTCGATGTGTACCAGTACGCGGAAGCCGTGCGTGCCCAGGGCCTGGTGTTCATGGACACCCCTGGCTACGACCCGGTATCGGCCACCGGTCAGGTGGCCGGGGGGGCCAACCTGATCGCCTTCACCACCGGCCGTGGTTCGGCCTACGGCTGTGCCCCGGCACCGTCGATCAAGCTGGCGACCAACAACCGGGTGTTCGAGCACCAGCAAGAGGACATGGACGTCAATTGCGGTGGCATCGCCGACGGCTCTACCAGTATCGAGGAGCGCGGCGCATTCATCTTCGAACAGATGCTGCGCATTGCCTCCGGAGCACGCAGCAAGAGCGAACAGCACGGCTATGGACAGAACGAATTCGTGCCCTGGCAGATTGGGGCAGTGACCTGATCGACCGCTCCCGTCCCCTTTTCGAGGTAACTGCCATGACTCAAAACACGCAGTACGACGCGCAAGCACTGACCACGTTTGTCGAGCGACTGTTCACCAAAGCCGGTGCCGATGCCGATGTCGCCCAGGCGGTGACCCGGGTGCTGCTCGAAGGCGAATTGCTCGGCCATCGTACCCATGGCCTGAACCTGGTCAGCCGCTACATCGACGGTATGCTCAGCGGGCACGTCAAGGCCCGCGCGCAGGCGCTGGAACAGGTCGCGGACAGTGGCATTTCCAGCTTGTTCGACGGCCATTATGTGTTGGGGCCGTATTGCGTCAGCCGGGCCCTGGACTGTGCGGCCAAGGGCGCGACCGCACAGGGCATCGGTATTGCAGTGGTGCGCCGTGCGGCGCATATCGGCTGCCTGGCTGCCTACCTCAAGCCCTACACCGACCAGGGCTTGGTGGCCATGGTTTACTCTTCGGACCCTTCGTTGGGGCTGGTTTGCGCCCATGGCGGCATTGACCCGGTGTACACCCCCAACCCGATTGCTGCCGGTATCCCGACCCAGGGCGAACCGATTCTGCTCGATGTCAGCATGTCCACCGTCACCCTCGGCCTGGTCGGCCAATGCCGCGATGCCGGCAGCCGCCTGCCGCACCCGGTAGTGGTGAGCAATGACGGGCAACTGAGCGACGACCCAGGTGATTTCTTCACTCGCCCGCAAGGCAGCATCCTGCCCTTGGGTGGCCAGGCCTTTGGCCACAAAGGCTTCGCCCTGGCGCTGCTGGTTGAAGCCCTGACGTCGGGCTTGGGCGGCCACGGGCGCAAGGATGCACCAGAGCAGTGGGGTGCCTCGGCTACTGCCGTGGTCATCGACCCGCGCTTCTTTGGCGGCCTGGAAGCGTTCACCGATGAAACCAGCTTCCTGGGCCGACTGGTACTTGCCAGCCGCCCGCTCGACCCCGAGCGCCCGGTGCGTTTGCCTGGGCAAGCTGGCCTTGCCCTGCGTCGCCAGGCCCTGGAGCAGGGCGTGAATCTTTCGCCTCAGGTGGTGGCCGACCTTGACCGCCTGGCCGGGCAGTTGCAACTGCCGGCACTTTCCCATTGATGCACATTAAGGGTACACCGATGACTGAACGATCGAACGCCAATCAACCGCTGACGCTAAAACATGATGCCAGCGTGTTCGATAACGGCAGCTGGGTGGGGCGGGTCTGGTTGCCGGACCAAGGGCCGGCGGTGGTGCTAGTGAAAGGCGGTGCCGTCTACGATATCAGCACCCACGTGGCGACTGTATCGGCCCTGCTGGAAGTGGCCGACCCGGTGGCCTACCTGCGTGCCTTGCCGTTGGCCGAACCCTTGATTGCGTTGCCGGCATTGCTGGGCAACAGCGACCCCGCCCAGCGCGACCCACGCCAACCCTGGCTGCTGGCGCCGATCGACCTGCAAGCGGTAAAGGCCGCAGGCGTGACCTTCGCCACCAGCCTGCTGGAGCGTGTGGTGGAAGAACAGGCCAAGGGCGACCCGGCCAAAGCTGACGCTATCCGTGACACCCTGGCCAGCCGCATCGGGGCCGATTTGTCGCAGATCGTACCTGGCTCGGCCCAGGCCGAAGCGCTACGCAAGGTGCTGGTAGAGCAGGGCCTGTGGTCGCAGTACCTGGAGGTGGGCATCGGCCCGGATGCCGAAGTGTTCACCAAGGCCCAGCCGCTGTCGGCCGTTGGCCACGGCGCCGACATTGGCATCCACCCCAAGTCCAGCTGGAACAACCCAGAGCCCGAAGTGGTACTGGCGGTGTCGAGCGATGGCAGCATCAAGGGCGCCATGCTCGGCAACGACGTCAACCTGCGTGACTTCGAAGGGCGCAGCGCCTTGCTGCTGTCCAAGGCCAAGGACAACAACGCGTCCACTGCACTGGGCCCGCTGCTGCGGCTGTTTGACGAAAGCTTCGGTCTGGACGATGTGCGCGCCGCCGAGGTGGACCTGCGGGTCGAAGGCATGGACGGTTTCATCCTGTCCGGGCGTAGCTCAATGCGGCAGATCAGCCGTGACCCCCAAGACCTGGTGCAGCAAACCCTCAACGAGAATCACCAATACCCCGACGGCCTGGTGCTGTTCCTCGGTACCCTGTTCGCTCCCAAGCAGGACCGCGATCAGCCGGGTAACGGCTTTACCCACAAACCGGGTGACGTGGTGAGCATCAGCAACCCGCAACTGGGTACTCTGTGCAACCGCGTGACCACCAGCGATCTGGCACCGCAGTGGGCCTTTGGCCTGCGCGCGCTGATCGACAACCTTGGCCAACGTGGCCTGTTGGAGGTTGCAGCCACCGCGCGCCAGTTTTGAACGACACGCTGCGTCAGGGAGGGGCGCAGCAGCATCGAGGGATCGTCAAGGCGCTGATAGCGCGGCAACAATAATAAGAAAGGTCATCACATGAACCCTATGAAGAAGTACCAGCGCATCACCGTCGTGTTCCTGCTGCTGATCGGCATCGTCAACTACCTGGACCGTAGTGCGCTGTCGATTGCCAACACCTCCATCCAGAAAGACATGATGATCAGCCCGTCGCAGATGGGCATTCTGTTGTCGGCGTTTTCCATTGCCTATGCCTTTGCCCAATTGCCCATGGGCATGATCATCGACCGCCTGGGCAGCAAGATCGCCTTGGGTGCCTCGTTGCTGGGCTGGTCGGTAGCCCAGGCAGCGTTTGGCATGGTCAACAGTTTTGCCGGATTCATGGGCCTGCGGGTATTGCTGGGGATTGGCGAGGCGCCGATGTTCCCATCGGCGGCCAAAGCCTTGTCGGAGTGGTTCGACGCCAACGAACGCGGCACCCCGACCGGCGTGGTCTGGTCGTCGACGTGCCTGGGCCCATGCCTGGCGCCACCCTTGCTGACGCTGTTCATGGTCAACTTCGGCTGGCGCGGCATGTTCATCATTACCGGTGTGATCGGCGTGGTACTGGCGGTGTGCTGGCTGACCTTCTACAAGAGCAAGGCCCGTTACCTGGCAGAGCTTGCGGCCGAAGGCAAGCCATTGCCGGGCGAGCACCAGGCGCCGGTAACCGCTGCAGCCACGCCGAAGGCATCCTACTTCGCCGGCTGGCTCGACCTGTTCAAGCACCGCAGTACCTGGGGCGCGGTGCTGGGTTTCATGGGGGTGATCTACATGCTCTGGTTGCACCTGACCTGGCTGCCAGGCTACTTCGAGCGTGAACATGGGCTGGACCTGTACAAGACCGCCTGGGTCGTGTCGCTGGCCTACGGTTTTGGTGCCGCGGGTACCATCGTTGCCGGGCGCTTCTGTGACTGGCTGGTAAAGCGTGGCATGAGCGTGCTGGGTGGCCGCAAGTTCAGTGTCATCACCGGCCTGGTGCTGGCCGCGCTGTTCACCTTGCCCCTGTCCTTCGTCACCGGCCTGACCGGCTGCATCATCCTGCTGTGCCTGGCGCTGTTCAGCATCAACATGGCCAGTGCCACCGCCTGGATGATCGTCAACACCATTGTCGACAGCCAGCGCGTGGCGTCGTTTGGCTCGATCCAGAACTTTGGTGGTTACATCGCCGGTTCCGTGGCACCGATCGTGACCGGGTTCAGCATCCAGTATTCGGGCTCGTTCACCACGGCGTTCATGATCAGCGCGGTGGTGGCGTTGTGCTCGGCAGTGGCGTACTTCCTGCTGCTGCAGGCGCCGATCGGCAGTGCCAAGGTCGAGGCAGAGGGGATGGTTCCAGCAACCAAGTAGTTTGATACGTCACGCAACCCCTGTAGGAGCGGCCTTGTGTCGCGAAAGGGCCGCCAAGCGGCCCCAGTGATATTGGCGTTGTTCTCGATATCCGGGGGCTGCTGCGCAGCCCATCGCGACACAAGGCCGCTCCTACACAAAGCACCATCGAGCTGACCCACGGCGCTTGTCAGGCATGCTTGTCTGTATGTATAACCAGTGCCTGTTACCGCAAACTGACCTTAATCCGTGATCGCCCATTCCGTCGACGACCCGTTCTACTACCTGCATAACTTCCGCCAGGTTGTGCTGTGGGTCGAACAGCGCTACCAGGACCTGCTCGATGACCAGGAACTGGCCTTTATCCGCGCATTCAGCCAACTGCAAGCACCAGCCCAAGCCTTGATGGTGCGTATGGTCATGCGCAAAGGCGAGTTGTTTCGCAGCGACCGGCTCGACTACGTCGAAATCGGCGACACTGCGCTGGCGCTGCAGCCATTGCAGGCCCTGGGCTGGGTGCGGGAGCCCGAACAACTGGAACTGGAGCAGCTGTTCGCCTTGCTACGCAAGGACGAACTGGCCCGTTGTTTCGCCCGACAACTGAGCCGCCCGCGTGCCGCCAAGCATGAGCTGTTGGCACAGCTGAAGCCACTGGAGCTGGCGGCCCGGCCTTTGGCCGAATGGTTTCCCGACAGCGAGGTGCGCATCCTTCAGTGGTGCTTGCAGCCTCTGTGCGACCGGGTGCGTTTGTTGTTCTTCGGCAACCTGTACCAGGACTGGTCAGACTTCGTCCTCGCCGACCTTGGCCTGCTGCGCTACGAGCAGGTGCCGTTCAGCAGCGATTCCCGAGCCTTGCAACGGCGTGACGAGCTCGACCTGGCCATGGCGTTGCACCAGTGCGCCGAGCGCCTGGAGCAGGGTGGCGACCCAGTGTCGATCCTCGCGACCCTGCAAGGGCTGCACAGTGAAAACCCTTGGCTGGCCCGGCGCCATGCGCGGCTGCAATTCGCCTTGGGCCAACAATGCGAGCGCCAGGGTGACTGGGATCTGGCCATGGCCGTGTACGCGCAGTGCGACCATGCCCAGGCACGCATTCGCCAGGTGCGGGTGCTGGAGCGCAGCGAACAGTGGCCCCAGGCCCATGCACTGGCGCTACAGCTGGCTGCGGCACCGGCCAATGCGCTGGAAGTGCAGGCCCTGGAACGCATGCTGCCACGCCTGGCCCGCAAGCTTGGCGGCCCGCCACAGCGGCGCCAGCGTGTCGCGCCGCTGGAGCTGATCGAACTTGAACTGCCCCGCGAGCACGCGGCACTGGGCGTGGAAGAAGCCGTGCGTCAACACCTGGCGCTAGAGGGGGGGCAGGCACATTATGTGGAGAACACGTTGTTCAACAGCCTGTTTGGCCTGTTGTGCTGGGAGGCCATCTTCGCCCCGGTGCCCGGCGCATTCTTCAACCCGTTCCAGGCTGCGCCACAGGACCTGCACGACAGCGACTTCCAGCAACGGCGCAGTGCACTGTTCCAGCGCTGCCTCGGGCGGCTCGATGACGGCAGCCATCACCAGGCGATTCTCGACTGCTACAAGGGCAAGCAGGGCCTGCAGTCGCCGTTCGTGTTCTGGTCCATGCTCAGCGAAGACCTGCTGCAACAGGCTTTGGCTTGCCTGCCGGCCGCCCAACTGAAGCAGTGCTTTCTGCGCCTGCTGCAGGACATTCGCAGCAACCGCGCCGGCATGCCGGACCTGATCCAGTTCTGGCCCGAGCAGGGCCTTTATCGCATGGTCGAGGTCAAGGGGCCCGGTGACCGTCTGCAGGACAACCAACTGCGCTGGCTGGAGTTCTGCAGGCAACACGGCCTGCCCGTCGCGGTGTGCCATGTGCGCTGGAGCGAAACGCCTTGAGCTACAGCGTGGCAGTGCGTGCCTTGTGCGAGTTCAGCGCCAAGGTCGGTGACCTGGACCTGCGTTTCACGCCGTCGCCCACCGCCCAGGAAGGCATTGAAGGGCATCAGCGGGTAGTGGCCCGGCGAGCTGCGGGCTACGAGTCCGAAATCACCCTCGAAGGCCAATTCGAAACCCTCAAGGTGCGGGGCCGCGCAGACGGTTATGACCCTGGCAGCAATCGCCTGGAAGAGATCAAGACGCACCGAGGCGACCTGGCGCGTCAGCCGGCCAATCACCGCCAGTTGCACTGGGCACAGGCCAAGGTCTATGGCTGGCTGATGTGCCAGGCACGCCAACTGCCGAGCATCGAGGTGGCGCTGGTGTACCTGGACGTGGACAGCGATGGCCAAACGTTGTTCAGCGAGCACTACACGGCTGCCGAGTTGCGGGAGTTCTTCGAAATCCAATGCCAGCGCTTTCTCGGCTGGGCCCACTATCAGCATCGACGCCTAGGTGATCGTGATCAAGGCCTGCAGGCACTGAGCTTCCCCTATCCACAATTCCGCCAGGGCCAACGGCAGCTGGCTGAAACCTTGTACAAGGCGGTGAGCACCGGCCGTTGCCTGATGGCCCAGGCCAGCACTGGCATTGGCAAGACCCTAGGCACCTTGTTCCCGCTACTGAAGGCAATGGTGCCGCAACAGCTGGACAAACTGTTCTTCCTCACCGCCAAGACCCCAGGCCGGGCGTTGGCCCTGGACGCCATCCGTCAGATCACCGATGCCACGCCGCAACCTGCCTTGCGCACACTGGAGTTGATCGCCCGCGACAAAGCCTGTGAGTACCCGGACAAGGCTTGCCATGGCGAATCCTGCCCATTGGCTGCGGGTTTCTACGACCGTTTGGCGGCAGCACGCGAGGCTGCGGCCGCACAGCCGTTGCTCGACCGCGCCAACCTGCGCGAAGTGGCGTTGGCACACCAGGTATGCCCGTACTACCTGGGCCAGGAGATGGCGCGCTGGGCCGACGTGCTGGTTGCCGACTACAACTACTACTTCGACGCGCATGCCTTGCTGTTTGGGCTGACCCAGCTCAACCAGTGGCGCGTAGCGGTGCTGGTGGACGAAGCGCACAACCTGGTCGAGCGTGGGCGCGGCATGTACAGCGCCAGCCTTGACCAAGGGCAACTGCTGGCCTTGCGCCAGAGCAAACCGCCCGGGCTGGTCAGTGCGCTGGACCGCCTAAACCGGTACTGGAACGCGCTGTATAAAGAGCAGCGTGCGCCGTACCACGCCAGCGAGTCGCTGCCCGACGGGCTGTTGCGTGCTTTGCAGCAGTGCATCGGGCTGATTCAGGAGCAAATGAACCAAGCGCCGGCACACGTGGACCCGCAGGTATTGCAGTTCTTCTATCAGGCCTTGCAGTTCAGCCGGGTTGCCGAACTGTTCGATGAGCACTTCCTGTTCGACATCAGCCAGCGCCAGGGCCCGCGCAAACGGCGGCTGGCCACACTGTGCCTGCGCAACGTCACCCCGGCGCGCCTGCTGGCCCCACGTATGCAGGCGGCGCGCAGTGTGACGCTGTTTTCCGCCACGTTGAGCCCACGGCACTTCTACAGCGACCTGCTAGGGATGCCCGCTGACACCGCCTGGCTCGAAGTGTCCGCGCCGTTTCGCGCCGAACAGCTGGAAGTACGCATTGCCAGCCAGGTGTCTACCCGCTACCAGCAGCGCCAAGCCTCCCTGGCACCTATCGTCGAGCTGATTGCCCGACAGTATGAGCGCATGCCGGGCAACTACCTGGCGTTCTTCAGCAGTTTCGAGTACCTGCAACAGGTGGCCCAGCTGTTGGCCGAGCAGCATGGCCAGATTCCACTGTGGGCTCAGGAACCGGGCATGGACGAGGCGGCCCGCCAGGCATTCCTCGATCGCTTTGTCGCCGATGGCCGAGGTGTGGGCTTCGCCGTATTGGGCGGTGCTTTCGGCGAAGGGGTGGACTTGCCAGGCACGCGGTTGATCGGCGCGTTTGTCGCCACCTTGGGGTTGCCCCAGGTCAACCCGGTCAACGAACAGTTCAAGCAGCGCCTTGGGCGGCAGTTTGGCGCGGGGTTCGACTATGCCTATCTCTACCCGGGCGTGCGCAAGGTGATCCAGGCGGCTGGCCGGGTTATCCGTGGCGACCAGGACCGCGGGGTGTTGGTGCTTATTGACGAACGTTTCGCTGAGCCCAGGGTTCAGCAGATGTTCCCTGGGTGGTGGCCGGCGGCTATCGTCTAGCGGTTTCTTGCCTTGGGCGATCACTCGCAATTCGACTGACTTGTAGGACGTATCTGAATTTCAACGGGTGACGATTACAACTCCCTTGCTGATGTTAGGTTTTCCAACCTGGACCATGCACAGGGAGTTTGTTTATGCGAGCCAATCTGGAAGGACAAGGTCAGGCAGTCGACGCATTGCCTGGTACGCTGGAGCCTGGCTTTTACGTGGTTCCTCGACGCATGTCGTTCCCCCAGGTGCTGCTGCAACTGGCCGAGCACGCTGCCACGTTGCCGATTTCCCTGTTACAGCGGCTCAACCCGACGTTCGAACAAGGGTTCAAGGCAGGTGAAATCTTCGTCATGGGTGACCCTGACAACGAACATGCCTGCGCGCGCGAGGAGCGAGAACTGATGGCAGCTGCACAGCACGCGCGGTGCGCGCTGAAGGTGCTCGATTTCGCTGAAGCGGACTTCATGATGCAGCACCAGGCCGATATCGCCGGTTTGCTCGGCAACGCCAGCCTGTCCATGGGCGTGGGGAGGGACAAGCTGGATCAAGGCTTGGAGCGGGTCATTCATACATTGATGCGTATCGAGCAATTGCACATCAACTACAGCCCGGCTTTCTTTGCCGAACGCCGGCAGTTACTGCAGCAGTTGGATGATCAGCTGAAGGCGGCATTCCTTAACAAGCAGTTGAATCTGGGGCGCTATGAACGGCTGAAGAATCGTTTGAATATTTCGACCAGGTGCCTGGTGCACCATTGGTCGAAAGCGGGAGGCCCGGGGCAGATTGCGGGGTATGCGACGCATTTGGATAAGGTGGCGCGGCTCGGTAAGTACCTTAAAGAGGGTGGGCATGCTGCAATTGGGCTCGGAGGTACTTCGTCTTGCATGAACATTCAGAAGGTTTGCCGGGCCGGTGAGACGCAGGTGTGCAAAAAGATCCGAATGACAGAGGCAGTTAGTTTTGCCGGAAGCCTTGGGTTAAGTGCGCTCGTTTCCACTGGCGCTGGATTGGCCGCCGGTACGTTATGCGCGGCTTTTGCGGTTGGGGCTGGCGGCATCAGCGTTCCAGTGTGTGGGATTCTACGGGTCGGAGCTGAAGGGGCTGTTGGCGGCCTCGAGAGGGAAGTGCTTGGTGAGAACGTAGGTGAATTCATCCACGCGGCTACAAGCGATTGACGTTAACGACTGGCCCATCTCGGCGAGCCCGTTAGCCCGGCATGCCGTCTGTCCTCGGCTGCAACAGGATGGGGAGATAATGGCGCAGGAATAGCAGCAGTGCCAGGCACCAGCACAGTGCCGAAAGGCTAACCCCCAGCGATGAGAACAGCGGCAGAACCACGCGCGCCAAGGTCGCCAGTTGCATCAGGGCAAAAGCCCAAGCCATGCTGGTTGGCACCTGCAATGGCCTGCCGGTGTGGCCCAGGCTGACCCGCGCCATCATGGCCAGGATCAGCCCGGTCATGGCCCCGACCGGCAGGGCATGGGTCACCAGGCTAGGGTTCAGTTCCACCCCGGCGTGCCACAGTGCCATGCCCAGGCAGGCGAGGGCGATCCAGGCGTAGGCCAGGTGCAGCGACCACAGCAGCGGTACGTGCCACAGGCCACGGTCGTGCCACAGCAGCAGGCGGGCCGAGTGCAGCGTGAACAGTGCAAAGGACAGCACCGCCAGGCTGGCACGCGGTGTATCGGCAAGGCCACTGACAAACGCCAAAGGTACGGCCACGCTGAACACCAAGCAGGCCCGGTCCAGCCATGGGCGGGCAGGGGCCGCGCTCATGTTGCCCAGGCCTCGGCGGGTAAAGAACGGAATGACCCGGCCGCCGAGCACGGTCATCATCGCCGCCACCAGCCACAACCCGGCAAACACGCCCCGGCGTTGCCACAGTTCGTCCTGGCGCAGCCAGCCGGCCAAGGTTAGCCACTGGCAGGCGGCGATCAACATTACCAGGCCGACGATCGGGTAATTGTTGCGCAGGCGCCGTTGCACGATCGGTCGCGCCAGGCTAAGCGCCACCAGCGGAAGGAAGCTGCCTTCGATCAGCACAAGCAAGCCACCCGGTAACGGCAGGAACCAACTTGCCCGGCCCAGCAGCCAAAGCAGGAACACACCCTGCAGCGCCCGCCCGCTCAAGCCAGGGATGCCACTCCAGTTCTGCACGGCGGTCAGCAGGAAACCCGCGATAACGGCAGCGGCGAAGCCGTAAAGCATTTCGTGGCGGTGCCAGGCGAGCATGCCGCCCGGCGGGGCAGGGGCCAGCGCCCCGGTCAGTACACCGACCCACAACAACAAGGCGACCAGCGCAAATAAACTGCCCCCCAGGAAGAACGGGCGAAAACCCAGGCCCCAGACGGCCTGGCGTGGGCGTGAAGCGATCGGTTGCACGAGCATGGGCGGTCCTTGGTTCGTTCAGTAGGCTTCAATTGGGGTAAGATCACGATCCGTGCCAATTGCAAAGCCCTTGAATATCAAGGTGATGGCACTGCTCAGGGTCCGAATGACATGCGCGTTTCGCGGTCATTGGGACTTGCATGTATGTCGTTTTGACTTGCTTCAGGGTTTGCCGGTTTGCTCCCGGCTGACGCTTCGCTACAGGATTCACGCTTTGTCCGACCTCTCGAAAAATCCGTTGCTGCAGTACATGGCCCGCCTGGCCCCATCCAGCCAGCAAACCATGCGCTACATCCTTCAGGACGCCGCCGATCGGCTCGGCTTTGTCGACTGCAACATCGTCGATGTGCCCTGGCATCGGCTCGAGCCCGGCCATGTGATCGCGCTGGTGGCGGCGCTGCGGGCCGACGGTTACGCGCCCAACAGCTCATCGCTGTATGTCAACGCGATTCGCGGGGTGATGAACGAGGCCTGGCGCCAAGGCCTGATCGACCATGAGCTGCTGTTGCGCATTCGCGAGGTCAAACCGGCCACGGGCACCCGCCTGCCGCCAGGGCGCAACCTGCGGCGCAGCCTGATTCGCGAGTTGATGGACGTGTGCGCGGCCGACCCCAGGCCACAGGGGGTGCGTGACGCGGCGATCATTGCCTTGCTGTACGGCACAGGCATGCGCAAGTCGGAGTCGGTCGACATCGACCTCGACCAAGTCGACTTCCAAGCGCGCAGCTTGCAGGTGGTGGGCAAGGGCAACCACCAGTTGGTCAAGTACGCACCGCCGTGGGCGTTCGAGAAGTTGCAAGCCTGGCTTGACCTGCGCCGCCAGGACCTGCCTGCCGGGGCGGAAGATGACCCGTTCCTGTTCAACCGCATCCGTCGTGGCAGCCACATCACCCGAGCGCGAATCACCAAGCATGCGATCTACTACATCGCCCGCCAGCGCGGCGCGCAGGTGGGGGTGAAGATCATGCCGCACGACTTCCGCCGGGCGTTCATTACCCGTGTGATCGAAGAGCACGACCTGTCGATCGCGCAGAAGCTGGCGCACCATGCCAATATCCAGACCACGGCCATCTATGACCGGCGTGATGACAACGAGCGCCGGCGTGCGGTGGACCGCTTCGACTACTGAGCTTTGATTGTTTGGGCTGCAGAGCAGCCCCATCTGCACGTATAGCACCGAAACAGGGCCCAAGCGCGCCCCCGCTTTGTGCGCCATCTCCTGTATGCCCGATGCCAGAGCGGTCGCGGCAAAAGTTTCATCATCGTTCACCTGCGAAGTTGGCCCGCAACCTGCTATATCCAGCCTGCGAATTTGATCGAGTGGTCAGGCCGTGCGCGCTAGCAGCCGCCCGCGCCGTACCCTCTAAACGGCCAGCAGGCCACGTATTTCAGGGGCCGCAGGATGTCGCTCGCGGAGCAGATCGAACAACAACAAGGCGATGCGGGCTGGAGCGCTCACTTGCAACTGCGCTTTGTCCAGCGTGGCGACGTGACCCGCCTTGGTGCGTGGAAACATTTCGGACCTCTTTTGGTGCAGCGGCCTTTCTATCCCGAAGGTTCGCCGTGCCATGTCTATGTATTGCACCCACCGGGAGGCATCGTCGCCGGCGACCGCCTGGAGCTGAACATTCACCTGGAGCCGGGCAGCCACGCGCTGCTGACCATGCCCGGCGCCAGCAAGTTCTACCGCAGCATCGGCCCGACCGCGCGGCTGACCCAACGCTTTCACCTGGCCGCTGGCAGCACCCTGGAGTGGTTGCCGCAGGACAGCATCTTCTTCTCGGGCGCCCGCGCCAGCCTTGCCAGCCGTTTCAGTCTTGAGCCGGGCGCCCGCCTGCTGGCCTGGGAAACCCTGTGCCTGGGCCGCCCGGTCATGCACGAGCGTTTCGACCACGGCACTCTGGACAGCCTGTTGCACATCGAACTGCCCGACGAGGTTGGCCTGCATGAGCGCCTGCGTATCGCCGGCGGGCATCTGGACAAGCTTGGCGGGCATCCGCTGCTTGCCACCTTCTGTGCCGCACCGGCCGATCAGGCCGTGCTGGAGCAGGTCCGCTCATTGCTCGACGAACTGGGCAACCCGGCTGGCGCGACCCTGCTCGGGTCGCTGCTGGTGATCCGCCTGCTCGACCACGACAACCAACACCTGCAACGCACCCTGCAACGCCTGTGGCATGTACTGCGCCCGGCCATCCTCGGCCTGCCAGCCTGCCCACCGCGTATCTGGGCCACCTGAGAGAGCCCCATGGAGCTTACCCCGAGAGAGAAAGACAAACTGCTGCTGTTCACTGCCGCGCTGCTGGCCGAGCGTCGCCTGGCCCGTGGCCTGAAGCTCAACTACCCGGAAGCGGTGGCGCTGATCAGTGCCGCTGTGCTCGAAGGTGCCCGCGATGGCCGGACGGTCGCCGAGCTGATGAGCCTGGGGCGCGAGGTGCTGACCCGTGAGCAGGTGATGCCCGGTATCGCCGAAATGCTCCACGACGTGCAGGTCGAAGCGACCTTCCCGGATGGCACCAAGCTGGTGACCGTACATGACCCCATCGTCTGAAACTACCAATGAGGGCAGCATGATCCCAGGTGAAGTCCAGGTCGCCGCAGGCGACATCGAGTTGAACAGTGGCCGTGAAACGGTCACTACAACGGTGGCCAACCATGGTGACCGACCGGTGCAGGTCGGCTCGCACTACCACTTCTTTGAAGTCAACGAGGCGCTGGTGTTCGACCGTGCGCCAACCTTGGGCTTTCGCCTGGATATACCGGCCGGCACGGCCGTGCGCTTCGAGCCGGGCCAGGCACGCACCGTGCAACTGGTGGCCTATGCCGGAAAACGTGAGGTGTACGGCTTTCAGGGCAAGGTGATGGGCGCACTGGAGGGCAGGGCATGAGCCGTATTTCCCGCCAGGCCTATGCCGACATGTTCGGCCCTACCGTGGGCGACCGCGTGCGTCTGGCCGATACCGCGTTGTGGGTTGAGGTAGAGAAGGACTTCACGGTTTATGGCGAAGAGGTGAAGTTCGGCGGCGGCAAGGTCATCCGCGATGGCATGGGGCAGGGCCAGATGCTGGCTGCCGAGGCCATGGACCTGGTGCTGACCAATGCCCTGATCATCGACCACTGGGGCATCGTCAAAGCCGACATCGGTATCAAGCACGGGCGCATCGCGGTGATCGGCAAGGCCGGCAACCCCGATGTGCAGCCAGGGGTGAACGTGCCGGTCGGGCCGGGGACCGAAGTAATCGCGGCCGAGGGCAAGATCGTCACCGCCGGTGGGGTGGACTCGCATATCCACTTCATTTGCCCGCAGCAGGTGGACGAGGCCCTGAACAGCGGTGTCACCACGTTCATCGGCGGCGGCACCGGGCCTGCCACCGGCACCAATGCCACCACTTGCACGCCGGGCCCCTGGTACCTGGCGCGCATGCTGCAGGCCGCCGACAGCCTGCCGATCAACATCGGTTTGCTCGGCAAGGGCAACGCCTCGCGGCCTGAAGCGCTGCGCGAACAGATCGCGGCCGGTGCAGTTGGCCTCAAGCTGCACGAGGACTGGGGCTCGACGCCAGCGGCCATCGACTGCTGCCTGGGTGTGGCCGAGGAAATGGACATCCAGGTCGCGATTCACACCGACACCCTCAATGAGTCGGGCTGCATCGAAGACACCTTGGCGGCCATTGGCGACCGCACCATCCACACCTTTCACACCGAGGGGGCCGGTGGCGGCCATGCACCGGACATCATCCGCGCGGCGGGGCAGGCCAACGTGCTGCCGTCCTCGACCAACCCGACCCTGCCGTACACGATCAACACCGTGGACGAGCACCTGGACATGCTCATGGTCTGCCATCACCTGGACCCGAGCATCGCCGAGGACGTGGCCTTTGCCGAATCGCGCATCCGCCGCGAGACCATCGCCGCCGAGGACATCCTCCACGACATGGGCGCCTTTGCCATGACCTCGTCCGACTCCCAGGCCATGGGCCGGGTTGGCGAAGTGGTGCTGCGCACCTGGCAGGTCGCGCACCAGATGAAACTACGCCGTGGGCCGTTGGCACCGGACACCTATTACAGCGACAACTTCCGGGTCAAACGCTACATCGCCAAGTACACCATCAACCCGGCACTCACCCATGGCATCGGCCACGAAGTGGGCTCGGTGGAGGTGGGCAAGCTGGCCGACCTGGTGCTGTGGTCGCCGGCTTTCTTCGCGGTCAAACCGGCCCTGGTGCTCAAGGGCGGGATGATTGTCACGGCGCCGATGGGCGACATCAACGGCTCCATTCCAACGCCACAGCCGGTGCACTACCGGCCGATGTTCGGCGCGTTGGGCGCGGCACGCCATGCCACGCGCATGACCTTTCTGCCCCAGGCTGCCATGGACCGTGGCCTGGCCGAGGAACTGAACCTGCGCAGCCTGATTGGCGTGGTCAACGGCTGCCGTCGGGTACGCAAGCCCGACATGGTCCACAACACCCTGCAGCCCCTGATAGAAGTCGATGCGCAGACCTACCAGGTGCGTGCCGATGGTGAGCTGCTGGTGTGCGAGCCGGCCAGCGAACTGCCGCTGGCCCAGCGTTACTTTCTGTTCTGAAGGAGCACCGATGATTGTCTTGACCCGCCGTATCAGCGACCCCGGCACGCTTGCTGTGAGTGGCACCGTCACCCTCGATGTGGACAGTCGCATCAAGAGTCGTTTGCGGTTAACCCTGGACGATGGCCGCGAGGCCGGCTTGATGCTCGAACGCGGCCACCTGTTGCGCGGCGGTGAACTGCTGGCCGATGCCGATGGCACCCACCTGATCCGCGTGTTGGCGGCGCCCGAGGCAGTGTCCACGGTGCGCTGCGCCGACCCGCACTTGTTGGCCCGCGCCGCCTACCACCTGGGCAACCGCCATGTGCCGCTGCAGATCGAACCCGGCCTGCTGCGCTTTCAACACGACCATGTGCTGGACGACATGCTGCGTGGCCTGGGCCTGACGGTCGAGGCCGAACAGGCCCCGTTCGAGCCGGAAGCGGGCGCTTACCAAAGTGCACCCCATGGCCACGATCACCCGTTCGTACGCCTGCCTGCCCATTCCTGAACTGCCCTGGAGCAACCGATGAAAAAGACTTTCGCCCTGTTTCTGCTGATGCTGGCGCTGCCAGCCTTTGCCCACCCTGGTCATGACAGCAACCCGCTGCAGGACGGCCTGTTGCACCCGCTTACCGGGCTCGATCACTTGCTGATGCTGCTGGGCACTGGGGTGCTTGCCGCGTTGACTCGGCGCAGCCTGACGTTGCCCCTGGCTACGCTGGCTGCAATGTTCGCAGGCGCTGTGTGCGGGCACCTGTTCGGCGATGTGCTGGGCATGGAAGCCCTGATTGCCGCGTCGCTGCTGGTGGCTGCCGGGGCGGTGCTGCTGCCGAGCCGCCAGTTGCTGCTGGCAATGGCCATGCCGGTGTTTGCCTTGTTCCATGGCTGGGCCCACGGTGTAGAAGCCACGCCAAGCGCGTTCTGGCAGTTCAGTGCTGGCTTCGTCACCGTCAGCGGTCTGCTGCTGGCGGCCGGCTTCGCGGTCGGTTGCCTGCTGCGCCGCCACAGCGGCCTGCAAAAGGCTTTTGGCGGTGGCCTGCTGGCCGGCGCCGCGTTGGTACTGGCCGGTTGATGAACAGCGACCTGGCGTTGCTGCGCCTGCTGCAGCTGGCCAGCCCCGGCTTGCCGGTGGGCGGCTTCACCTACTCGCAAGGCCTGGAGTGGGCGGTCGAGGCCGGCTGGGTGCGTGGCGTGGACGGCTTCGTTGCCTGGCAACGCGAGCAGGTTCACGACACCCTGGCTTGCCTCGACTGGCCGGTTCTGGCGCGCTTGTACCACGCATGCCAGGCCGAAGATGCCGCAGCGTTCGGCCATTGGAGCCGGTTCTTGCTGGCCAACCGTGAAACGGCCGAGCTGCGGCTGGAAGAACAGCAGCGCGGTGCGGCATTGGCGCGGTTGCTCGACGGCTGGCAATTGGGCCAGGCACCGGCCTGGCGCGCCAGCCTTGAGTTAAGCCAGCTGGGCGGCATGGCCTGGCTGGCCGCGCACTGGGCCATCCCGCTGCGCCAATTGGCATTGGGCCATGGTTTTGCCTGGCTGGAGGGCGCGGTCATGGCCGGGGTCAAGCTGGTGCCGTTCGGCCAGCAGGCTGCCCAGACCTTGCTGCGCGACCTCGGCAACGAATTGCCCGCTGCGCTCGACCAGGCACTGGGCCTGGGCGACGACCAGCTCGGCGGTGGCCTGCCACTGCTGGCCATTGCTTCATCGCGTCACGAAACCCAATACACCCGTTTGTTCCGTTCCTGAGGACTGCCTGCATGCAAAGCTATCAACAACCCCTGCGCGTCGGTGTCGGCGGCCCGGTCGGCTCTGGCAAGACCGCGCTGCTGGAAGCGCTGTGCAAGGCCATGCGTGATCACTACCAGATTGCCGTGGTGACCAACGATATCTACACCAAGGAAGACCAGCGCATCCTCACCGAGGCCGGCGCCCTGGAGCCTGAGCGCATCGTTGGCGTGGAAACCGGCGGCTGCCCACATACGGCTATTCGGGAAGACGCTTCGATGAACCTGGCGGCGGTCGAAGCGCTGGCACGCAAGTTCGGTAACCTCGAAGTCATCTTCGTGGAAAGCGGCGGTGACAACCTCAGCGCTACGTTCAGCCCGGAGCTGGCTGACTTGACCATCTACGTGATCGACGTGGCCGAGGGCGAAAAGATCCCCCGCAAGGGCGGGCCGGGCATTACCAAGTCGGACTTCCTGGTGATCAACAAGACCGACTTGGCGCCTTATGTAGGGGCTTCATTGGAAGTGATGGAGCGCGACACCCAGCGCATGCGGCCGCAGCGGCCCTGGACCTTCAGCAACCTGAAGAAGGGCGAAGGGCTGCAGGCGGTGATCGACTTCATCGTCGAGCGCGGGATGCTGGGTGTGCGTGGCTGACATCGTGCGGCCCCTGTATCAGTTGTGACAGCAGTGTGCCTTGTCTGGCTGCCCTTCATAGCGGTCATGGTGCCGCACCCAGTCCATGGTCCCGCCTTCATTGCGTCCCAGTGGCGCAATGTCGAGGAAGTTGTAGGTATTGACCAGGATGTCCAGCCCGCGGGCGTAGGTTGAGTAGGTGTGGTACACGCTGCCGTCCGCTTCGCGGTAGAACGCACTCAAGCCAGGCAGCTCGCTTTCACTGCCGTCATACGGCTCATAGTTGTACTGCCGTTCACCCTCGTTGCCGACACTTACGCCAAAGTCTTCGTTGAAACCGCTGCCGTGTGACGAGTACCACGGGAACTGCCAGCCCATGCGTCGACGGAACGTCTGGAACTCGGCATACGGTGCCCGCGATACCGCTACCAGGGACACGTCGTGGTGTGCAAGGTGCAAGTTGGCACCGTCAAAATGGTCAGCCAGGAACGAACAACCGGGGCAGCCCTCGCTCCAGCCCTCGGCGAACATGAAATGGTAAAGCAGCAATTGGCTGCGACCCGCGAACAGGTCGGCCAGGCTCAATTCGCCGTCCGGCCCGTTGAAACGATAGTCGTGTTCGACTTTGACCCAAGGTAGGGCGCGACGGGCTGCGGCCAGCGCGTCGCGGTGGTGGGTAAAGGCTTTTTCGTGCAGCCAGAGTTGCCGGCGAGCTGCCAGCCACTGGCTGCGAGAAACCACCGGGTGCCTGCTGTCGCTAGTGCTCATGGTGCTGTCTCCACGCTGGGGATTCACACCTTAGTCGAGCACGCCCAGGTCGAATCGACAGGCACCGGTGGCCGGGCGATGAGCGGTACCTTGCTCAGCCCGAGTGGGCGATATGCCCCTCGGCAAGCTCATCGGCGCCGTCATCCTCGCCAGGCAGGGCGGTGATCACGCTGAAATCGCTGACTTCCACCTTGCCGCCGCCATAGCCCAGCAAATGGAAGGAAAACGCCTTGCGCTCGGTCGGGTTGTCGAAGCTGAACTCCATCTCCAGCGGCTCGTCGGCGGTGACCTTTACCTCGTGTGGCAGGCCCAAGGGTACGTCCTGCTCCAACTGCTTGGCCTTGAGCTGGATATAGGCCGCACGTTTAGGGTCTAGCGAGCGTACCTTGACCCGCACACGGGTGTGCGAGCCTTCCGGCATTTCCAGGTACTGTGCGCCAATCAGGTTGTCGGCCCAGTCATCGTGGATGCGCTTGCGCAACTTGATCGGCGAAGGGCCGCCGAATTGGTAGCGCAGGTTGAGCGGGGTTTGCAGCAGGGATTGGTCGAGCACCCCGGCCAGGGCGCCGATCTGCTGGCCCAGCAGGCTGTCGCCTGGCCCAAGGTAGCGGGCCTGGTCGGCGATGAAGCCCTCGCTGGCATAACGCCGGCAGCGCTGCTGGAAGTCACATTCGGTGAACACGCCCTGGCCGTTGTGGTAGCGCAGCATGCCGTTGGTGTAGGAGATCATCTCGCGGCCGGTGTCGTAGTCACGGTACAGCGAGCGACCGCCAAGCGCGACAGGAATGGGCAGTGCGAAGTAGTCGAGCAACGAGGTGGCCAGGTCGATGTGGCCGTAGGTGCCGCGCTTGATGGTCGGTAGCTGGGCCTGCTCCGGCGCCAGGGTAAGGTTGAAGCCCCAGGACGAAGCCAGGCGCACGCCATCGATGCCATGGGACTCGTCGGACGTCAGCACCACCAGCGTGTCCTTGAGTACGCCCTGGCGTTCGAGGTTGTCGAGAAATGCCCCGACGGCGTCGTCCAGGTAGGCGACCGCTGCCTGTTTCGGCGTGTCGTAGCGCTCGAGGTACTCGGCCGGCGCCGAGTAGGGCTGGTGGGTGCCCACGGTGAGCAGGGTCAGCATCCATGGCTTGTCCTGCTTCTGCAACTGGCCGACGTAGCCCAGGGCACCCTCGAAGAAGGCGCGGTCATCCTTGCCCCATGGGAAGTCCAGGTAGTTCTTGTTGCGGAACCATTCCAGGCCATGCACCGAATCGAAACCGATGTGCGGCATGATGCGGTCCTTGGCCATGAAGCGCAGGCCCGCGCCTTGCAGGTAGTGGGTAGTGAAACCGGCCTGGCGCAACTGTGCTGGCAGGCAAGCCTGGTTGCGCTCGTTCTGGGTCAGCAGCTCCACGCCCTTGGGCGTGCCATTGGCCAGCTTGTCGTAGTCGCCGCACAGCATCGCGTACAGGCCGCGGATGGTCTGGTGGGTGTGCAGCACGTAGTCCGGGGTGTTCATGCCGCGCTCGGCCCACTTGCTGAGCTTGGGCATCAGGTCTTCGTCGAAACGACTGTTCAGCGCCTGGCGGTTGGGCCGCAGGTAAGCGCCGGGGATGCCTTCCATGGTGATGACCAGCAGGTTGCGGGCAGTTCCCGGGCCGGTAAACAGCCTTTGCCCATGCAGGTCGGATTGGGTCAAGCCGCTGCTGGCCAGCGGGGTGAAGGGTTGCGTACGGCCAAGCCAGCCTTCGACCTGGCGTTGCAGGTTGCCAGCCCCGGCAGACATCAGCTGGTGGGTGAGGTTGTATTGCCGCCACTGGTCGGCATCGGAAGGCACCAGTTGCTGGCTGCCCCAGTGGGCGCCAAACAGCAGTACGGGGATGGCCCAGGCCTTGCGCGGCAGTGGCTGGCTACGCTGTGCGCGGCTGCGCCAGGCACAGGCCAGCCAGGCCAGCAGAGCACTGCCCAGCACCCAAGGCAGCCAGGCATGGGCCAGGCCGCCACCGGTGGAGTTCTCCATGAACTGCGGGTCGAGCAGGTAGGTCAGGTCGGCGCTGGTGGGCAACCGGCCCACCGCGCTTACGAGTTCGGCCGAGGCTACCCACAGGGCCGCCCAGGCCAGCAGCACGGGCAGTGCCAGCCACCACGGCCGGCGGTGCAGCAACAGCACCAGCAGGCTGCCGAGGGCGAGGTCGGACAGGTAACCGAGCGGGTTGGACCAACCCAGCATGGCGCGCGTACCCAGTGGGATCACCAACACCAAGGCTGCCAAAGCGGCAAGCCGGGTGCGTGGGTGGTCGGACAGGTTCTTCACAAAAACTTCCCTTTTGCCATTAAATCGTCATGCATCTGTGCTTGATGATAACAGGCCGGGGCAGGGAAGGCGGGCGGTTACAAGGCTGGTAACCAAAAGCCGGGCCCGTTCGCACGGGCTCGGCCGATGGCAAGTCTCAGAAGTAGTAAGGGAATTTCAGGCTGAAGGAGAAGTCTGGGGCATCGTCGGTCAGACCAATGGACAGGTTGGGCACGATGGTCAGGTTGTTGGTGGCGGCGAAGGTCAGGCCGATGTTGAAGTTGGCGGCGTTGTAGTCACTGTTGGAGATCGATTGCCAGTCACCGCCATCGGGTTTGATCTTGCTCTTGCGGGCGAACTGGTCGGACACCGAGAACGACATGCTCATCTTCTCGTTCAGGGCAAAGGCGATACCGCCGCCGATCTGCCACGAGTCGCCGAGCTTGACGTCACCCGGCACCTTGCTGTTGACCTGCGGGCTGATGTCGCTGAACGAGTCCTGCATGTTGTAGGTGTAGGACAGGCTGCCGAACAGCACAGCCGGGTCGAAGGTCTTGACCAGCGAGATACCCGGTGTGATCGACCATACGCCGTTGCCGGTGGGCAGGCTTTCCGGCACCGACAGGTTGCTGTTGCCGTCTACCTCGCGCAGCTTGATGCCATACGGGTCCTTGCCGGTCGGCGCCTTGACCCGCAGGGTGGCGACGGCGTCAGGCCAGGTTTCGTCCTCGTCGAGGAACTTGTAGGCCACTCCAACGTTGACATCGCCAATTTCCGGGTCGCGAGTGACGGTTGCATCGGAGGTACTGGCCCCGGCGCCACCGGCGCCGCCAGACGAGTAGGTGGACTCGCGGTACACCACGGGCACGTTGATATCGAACTGCCAACGCTGCGCCAGGTTGTAGCGCGCAGTCATGTCCAGGGTCCAGTTGTCGGCCTTGATCCGGTCAAGGTTGATGCTGCCCAGAAAGATCGAGTCCAGCGCCAGGAAGCCATTGAGCGTAAGCGCCCGGGTATCGTAATGGGTATACGTGACGCCTGTTTCGAAGCTGAACTTGCCGCCGCCAAAGAACCCGCTGGCTTCGTCATAGAGGTTGGAAACGCTTTGCGCCGGTTCGGAATCGGCCGTCAGCGCCTGCCCGTACGAGCTACCAGTGGTGCCAGGCGTGCCAGAAGCGACAGTCTGCGCACCCTTCACCCCCTCGGCGGGGGACTTGACCAGGCGTTTGGGCGGCGCCGCTGCAGGGGCCTCCTCAACCTGGCGCACGCGTTGCTCCAGCACCATCAGTGCCTGTTGCTGTGCCTCGTACCGACGTTTGAGTTCGATCAGTTCCTGTTTCAGCGCTTCGACCTGAGGGTCGGCGGCTGCGTAAAGTGCTGTGGCGGGGGCCAGGGTAGCGAAACACACAAAAGCTCTAAGCGTAAAAGATCGGTACATGGAGTTGCCGTCCCTTCCAACTACTTTTGATGAGACTGAGCGTAGATCAGTATCCGAAGGTGCGAAGACCTTTGAGCTGGTCAAGGCTGCCGTTGAGCGAAGCCGCGGTCGGCACGCTCTCACGCATCACGACATTCAATGATGTGACGTTGCTGACCAGGTTGCCGTTGCCGAGCAGTGTCGAGTTCTGCATCAGGCCGCCTTGGGCCAGCCGCTGCATGCTGCTGCCTTGGTTATTGCTGGCATTGATGTTGAGTTGCACGCCCACACCGCTGGAAGACACACTGAGCGCACCAGCGCCGTTCTCCCCAACCAGGGTCTGGCCGGCGGCCAGTACCTGCCCTTGCTGTTGTACGGCGGGAGCCTGGTTGGCCTTGGTCACGTTGATGTCGACGTTGTTGTAGGCGGCATTGTTGTCGCCGGCCGCGCGTACCACCTGGGTCACACCCTCGGTGGTGGCAAGGCCGTTGCCACCTGTGACCACGCCAGTCCCGGCGGCGGAAGCACCGCTCGGTGCCGTGCCGGTGCCTTTTTCATCAATCATCGAGACATAGAACTGAGGCTTGATGGTCGACTGCTGAACCTGCAGCGTTGACGTTGCCCCGATCACATCGCCCTTGGCATTTTGCCAGGTGCTGGACATGACGATGCCGAAGCTCACGATTCGTCCGGGCATCACGTAACGGCCGCGCAGGTTCGCCAGCTCCTGGTCCTTCAGTTCGATGGGTTTGAACGCCTCTGCGTGGCTGGGCAAGCTGGCTGCCAGGCAGGCCATGGCCAGCCACAATGAAGTCTTCATGAAATGCTCCCTGGAGCATCATGCTCCTTGTCATTAGAACAGTCGTTAGAAGAAGTCGCTTTTGATGAAGCCGAAGTCCAGTAGCTCGGTGTCCTTCACTGGTGTGAAGTTGTTCACCCGGCCCTTGGCGGTCAGTGGCAGGGGCGGGTCGAGCAGGACGTTGTTCTTGTCGTAACCTTGGCCGATCACGGCGAAGATGATGCCGTTCCAGCCTTTGAGGAAATCGTCGATCTTGTAGCGCCTGTGGCCCAGCACCGGGTCACCGACGTACACCCAGCCTTTGTCGACCTTCTGCATGACCACGAAGTGCTTGTAGCCGCGCACATCCATCAGCACCACGACCGGAATGCGCACGCTGTGCAGGGTGTCGGGGGCCACCCGGTAACCGCGGGCACGCATCCCCAGGCTCTCGACGTAGCGTTTCATGTCGAGCATCGAGAAGCCTTGTGTGCGCACCAGGTCCTGGTCGGCGTGGGCCAGCATGCCTTCGATGATCTGGTGTTCGTCCACATCCAGCCAGTAGGCCTGGCGCAGGATGGTCGCCAGCGCGGCGGCGCCGCAGCTGAAGTCGGTCTTTTGTTGCACCAGGTCGGCGAACTTGCGCTCGCGAACGCTCTGGATTGGTTTGAACACCACAGCACCGCCCGGCAGGACGGACAGCGGCATTTGTGCAGCTTCGCTCACGCTGGCCAGGCACAGCAGAAACGCCAGGGCGATAATGCGCATGATCGGATGCCTTCCGGTTCTGTTGAAGAAAGGCCCCCCGAAGGGGGCCTCAAGCACAACGGTCAGAACGAGGTGTTGGAGATGGCCAGCGAGTTGCTCTGCTGGTTGCCCACACCGGCTGCCACGTTCACGCCCAGGTTGCCGCTGCCACCGTTCACCGAACCGCTAAGGGTTGCAGTGTTGGTAACAGGGTTGGCCCAGCCGGTCGGGGTCAGCACTTGGAAGGACACGGTATTGCTCAAGTCGTAAGCACTGCTTTCGCTGTAGCTCTTCGACACGTCGTTCGAGGATTGTTTCGATTTTTCGCCAGACTTCGAGAAGTCAGACGCCGAAGCATTCTCGTACGAAGAATCGTGAGACTTGGTGTACGAAGAATCCTTGGACTTCTCGTACGACGATTGATGCGACTTGTCGTAGTTGGAGTCGAAGGCTTTCTCGAACGACGAGTCGTAGGCACTTTCGTGCGACTTGTCGACCGAGACATCCAGCGATGCATTCAACGAACCGTCGAAGGTGCTGGAGCGGGTGCGCTCGCGACGGCCATCATCGGTGGTGAGGGTGCGGGTAGCGTTGGCTGCTGCATCCAGCGATGCGTTGAGGTTGGCGCTGCTCGACGAGCTGTTGCTGCCGCTGGCTGAGCCGTTCAGGCCCCAGCTGTTGGAGCCACTGGCGCTGGAGTTGTTGGAGCCGCTGGCGTTCGAGCTGCTCGAACCGCTGGAATTCCAGCCACTGGAGCCGCTGGAGCTGGCGCTTTGCGCGCCGGCCACGCTGAAGCTCGACGACGAGCTGCGGTCGTCGGTCGAGTTGAACGTGCCATCACGCGAGCTCGAGCCGCTGGCCGAGGTGGTGATGGTGATCGTATCCACACGGTAGGTGCGGTCGGCGCCGTTGTTTACCGTCAGGCCTGGCCCGTCCTGATTGGCCGAAGCGGTGGCGGTGGCGTTACCCAGTGGGGCGCCGGTGTTGGCGATGGCCATGGTGTTTTTCTGCTGGTTGAGGTCGCCGCCGGCGATGTTGATGCCGATGTTGCCCTCAGCCCCGCTGGCCGAGCCGCTCATCACAGCCGAAGACTGGGTCGAGTAATTGTCGACCCGGTTGTTTCTGCTGGTTTGCTCGACGTCGGCGGTGGCGTTGGCCATGCCGAATACGAAGCTGTTGTCCAGGCTCGACTCGGAGCCGGCGTTGGCAATGGCCGCGGCGTTATCCTGCTGGTTACCGTTACCAGCCGCCACGTTGATGCCGACGTTGCCGCTGGAGCCTGTGCCAGAGTCACTCATCTCGGCTTCGTTGATGGTGCCTTGGTTGGTGATGCGGTTATCGGTGCTGGATTGGGTATCCCAGGCATTGGCCGTTGCATACACAGGGATTTTGGTGGGTGGAGGCGTGTGCTGACCATTGTTATGGTGGCCGTTATGGTGGTCATTACGCCGATCGTTTTGCCCAGCTTGTACAGCAACAGCCATGACCGCAGCAATTGCGAAAACCAGAGGCTTGATTGCCATCGAGGGTTTCATGGTGATTCTCCGTACTCTATTAGGTTAAGTGTCGTTCTTAACTGAAGGGTCAATCCGCGACCCGGATGCTCAAGGTGTTGGCCATGCGGTTTCCCACCCCGGCACTCTGGTTCAACTGGATCACGCCACGGCTACCGGTGAAGGCCTGATCACTGGTGGTGACCTGGCGATAGCCGGCTGGAATGTCAGTTGCTCCGGAGTTGTTGATCAGCGCCACGTTCTGTTGCATGAGGACGCTGTCGTCGATGCTTTGCGGCTGCGCACCAATACTGATGCTCAGTGCGTTGGCTTGCTGGGTGTTGGCGCCGGCGCTCTGGTTGACCCCCAGGGCGCCACTGCCGTTGCTGAAGGCGTTGCCCTGGATGGTCGAGCGGGCATCCATCGCGGGGTCGGCGGGGGTGTTCAGGCGTTGGCGGATCTGCGTGCTGGCGTTTGCTTCAGGGCCGACGGCGATGGCGCGCGCATTGACCTGTTGCTGCTTGTCGCCAGCGGCCTGGTTGACCGACAGGTTGCCCTGATAGCGGCTACCGGAGCTGTCGATGTCGGCGTTGTTGATGACTGGAACCAAGGATTGCGCGAAGGCCGGTGCGCTGCACAGGGCGGCCAGAATCAGCAGCATGTGCTTCATCTCACTTGCCCCCGCCGGTCAGGATCTGCAGCGGCGCGAGGCCACGCTGCACACTTGAGTTGACCATGTTGGCGATGCCGTTACCTGAGCCACCGGTGCCGCGCCCGCCCGACAGATTGGGTAATTGGTTCTGGTTACCGAGGTTACCGCCCAGGTTGTTGGTCTGCTGGGTGATCATGTTGCTGATGCCTGCGCCGCTGCTGATGCTGGCGAAGTCGCCATCACTCAGTTCGTTGGTTTGCTTGAGCACGTAGGCAGAAGGGTTGGCGTTGACCGTGGTAGGGCTTGGGTCTGGGATCAGGGGAGGGATCGTCGCGTTGCGTACCTGCACGTCGCGCTTGATGATGATGATCCCGTTGTCCGCTTGGGCCGTCAGGCTCAATGACCCCAATACGCAACCTACCAACAGCAGGTGATGGAGGCGTTTGTCTCTTTTCCTCACGACGGCAACTCCTTCTTTGAGCGCTGGCCCTGTTCAGCGATGCGAACAACAGAGCAGAAGGTGTGCCGTTTTTGAGAAGCGTTTGCAGATCAAGCGGTTAGCCTGGATGGCTAACAAACTGCGGCGTATTCTGTCTCAGTGATGAAACAGCCGGCCGCAAGCGTTGCTAGGCAAGCCAGCAGTGGCCTTGATTGGAAGGGTTTTTGCAAGGGTGTTTCATGAGCTTGACACTGTGCCCGAAGCGGGGGAAAGCCCCGCAATTTCGGGGGCTTTGCCCCAACGGAGTGTGTCAGGGGCTTAACACTCGGTGGGGCAGGCTGGCGTATCGCTATCAAGCAGCGTAGCAACTGCTTGCAAGGCCAGCAATTGGCGCTGCGGCCAATTGCCCTCAAGTATCTGGTGCGGCTGATTGTGCCGCTTCAGCCAGGCCAGGCTGTCGTCGAAAAAGCGTTGGCGGTCGCCAAGGTCGGGCTGGCAACGCTGGCCATCGCCAACCCAATCCACCCCTTGCGGGCTAAGCAACAGGTGCAGGTCGTAACGCCGCGCCAGCAGTGCCTGTTCAAGCCAGGTCGGGCAGTCATCGAACAGCGCTTGGCTCCAGAGCATATTGCTGAGCAGGTGGGTGTCCAGAATCAGCAGCGGCGGTGCCTGCTCGCGTGCCCGGTCTTCCCAGGCCAGTTGCCCGCGGGCGATGGCGGGAATGTCGGCGTAGCAGGTATCGCGGCGTTCCTGGTCGATGAAATGGCGCACGTACTCGGCCACTACCACGCCACCGAAATGCGCCTGGATCACCCCGCCAAGCCAGCTTTTGCCGCTGGACTCGGGGCCGCATAGCACCAGTACCTTCATGGCCTGCTCTGCGTTCATGGCTGCACCAATGCCGGGTCACGGCGCCATTCCAGCCAGCCGCGCAGGGCAATCAGGGTGAGTACGGCGAAGAAGCCTGCGGTGAAATACAGCTGCTGGTGCAGGTATTGGCCTACATAGATGATGTCGACCACCACCCACAATGGCCAGCACTGCAGGCGTTTCTGTGCCATCCACAGTTGCGCCACCAGGCTGAAGCCGGTCAGGGTGGCGTCCAGCCAGGGCAGGGCAGCATCGGTCCAATTGGCCATGGCCGCGCCCAGGGCGGCGCTCAGCAGCACCCCGGCGGCCAGGCCGGTGAACAGCGCCGGGCGTTGCAGGCGGGAGACCTGGCGGGCTTCTTCTGCGTGCTCGGGGCGCTTCCACTGCCACCAGCCGTACAGTTGCAGGATGGCGTAGGCCACTTGCAGCAGCATGCCCGAGTACAGCTTTACCTCGTAGAACAGCCAGCCGTAGATCAGCACCATGACCAGACCGATCGGCCAGCACCAGGCGTTCTGCTTGACCGTGAGCCAGACAGCGGTGACGCCGAGGACGGCGGCGATGAGTTCAAGGCCGGACATCGGCGATCCTTGGAGAGACTATCGGGGAAGGGGCGCGATTGTAACGGGTCGGCCGGGGAAGGTGTAGGGCCGTGAGGGAGCGGCCTTGCGTCGCGAAAGGGCCGCAAAGCGGCCCCAGGATTACGGCGTCAGCGCATAGATTGCCGGCCTTTCGCGGCACAAGGCTCCCACAAGGGCTGCGCTGCGTTCTATCGCTATACCCGAAACTGCCGCAGTAACTGCTCCAATTCCTCGCTCAACTGCCCCAACGCCATCCCGGCATCGCTGGACCGCCGCGCCGCATCAGCGGTCTGCTGGGACAGCCCTGCGGTGTCCAGCACGTTGCGGTTGATTTCTTCGACCACATGCGCCTGCTGCAGGGTGGCACTGGCGATGGATGCATTCAATGCAGTGAGGTTGTTCAGTGCCTGGTTGATGGCGTCCAGGCTTGCTCCGGCCTCGCGGGCTTGCTCGACGGTCTGGCGTGACGCCTCGCTGCTGGTGTCGATGGCCTTGACCGCAGCGTCCGACTGGCTTTGCAGGTGCTCGATCATGGTGTGGATTTCGGCCGTTGACTGCGCCGTGCGCTGGGCCAGCAGGCGCACCTCGTCGGCGACCACGGCAAAACCGCGGCCTTGCTCGCCGGCCCGTGCCGCCTCGATGGCCGCGTTCAGCGCCAGCAGGTTGGTCTGCTCGGCAATGGAGCGAATCACCTCCAGCACGCCGCCAATGCGTGTACTGTGCCCGGCCAGGTCGCGGATTACCTGCACGGCCTGCTCGATGGTCAGCGACAGCCGATCGATTTGCGCCAGGCTGCCGTGAATGGCCTGCTGGCCGTGCGTCACCTGCTGCTGTGCGGTGCGCATTTCCCCGGCGGCTTGTTCGGCAGTCTTGGCCACGTCCTGCACGGCGTAGGTCACCTCATTCACCGCCGTGGCCACCTGGTCCATCTGCAGCGATTGCTGGGCGCTGTGTTGTTGTGCGGCGCCCGCATTGTCGCCGACGTGCCCAGCGGACTGGGCCAGCGCATGGGCCGCCCCCTGCAGCTGGCCGACCACGCCTTGCAGCTTGCCGTTGAAGCGGTTGAAGTGCTCGCCCAGGTGGGTGATTTCATCGCGGCCATGGGTGTCCAGCCGTCGAGTAAGGTCGCTTTCGCCGCTGGCGATGTTGCCCATCGCCTGCACCGCTTCTTGCAACGGGCGGGCGATGCTGCGGGCAATCAGCATGACCAACAGCGCCATCAACAGGGCAATGCCCACGCCGACCAGCGAGGCGTCGCGTAGCTGGCGAGCGAACTCGGCCTGTACGTCATCGACGTACACGCCCGAACCGATGATCCAGCCCCACGGTTTGAACAGCTGTATATAGGAGGTTTTAGCGACCGGCTCGCTGGCGCCGGGCTTGGGCCAGCGATAGTTGACCGGGCCGGCGCCCTGCTGGCGGGCCAGGGCGACCATTTCGTTGAACACGGCAAAGCCATCGGGGTCGCGGATGGCGGAAAGGTCCTGGCCGTCGAGCTTGGGGTTGGCCGGATGCATGATCATCGTCGGCCCCAGGTCGTTGATCCAGAAATAGTCGTCGTGGTCGTAGCGCAGCGCTCGCACCACTTGCAGTGCTTGCTGCTGGGCGGCTTCGCGGCTGAGCGTGCCGGCCGCCTCCAGGCCTTGGTAATAGGCCAGCACACCGGCGGCGGTCTGCACCACATGACGGGTCTTTTCTGCCTTGGCCTGGTACAGGTCACCGTGGATCTGGCGCAGCATCAGCAGGCCCAGCACCACCAGCATGGCCACCGCCACTACAAGGATCAGCCACAGGCGACGACTGATCGACATCGATCTCAGAGTGTTCATCCACCAGCTCCCGCATTGTTCTTTTTATTGAGGTGCATCGAAGCATGCTTTGCAGCAAGCCCCCACTCGACTAATGGCTAAGTGCTATCTTCGTAATAGTCTGCAGCAGGTCGCGTAAAGCGATTGCAAAGGCGCTCTGCTAGGATTTCGGCCGCGCAAGATGAAACCTTTAACAAGCGTGAACTTTTCTACTGGCGTTGCGCCCAACAGTCGCTGTAAAACAGCCGGGCCGCGTGCGGCAATCACAAGCAAATCAAGAACAAGGGGCCTGCAACGAGCAGCGCTCCATCGGGGGAATGATGGATTTTTGGACTGCCTTCCAGGCAATCATCTTGGGCGTGGTCGAGGGGTTGACGGAGTTTCTGCCGATCTCCAGTACCGGCCACCAGATCATCGTCGCCGACCTGATCGGTTTTGGCGGCGAACGGGCCATGGCTTTCAATATCATCATCCAGCTGGCGGCGATCCTGGCGGTGGTGTGGGAGTTTCGCGGCAAGATTCTCGAAGTGGTCTTCGGCCTGACCAGCCAGCCCAAGGCGCGCCGCTTCACGGGCAACCTGCTGTTGGCGTTCATGCCGGCGGTGGTCCTGGGCGTGCTGTTCGCCGACCTGATTCACGAGTACCTGTTCAACCCGATCACCGTGGCAACGGCACTGGTGGTCGGCGGCGTCATCATGCTCTGGGCCGAGCGCCGCGAGCATCGTGTGCAGGTGGACCATGTGGACGACATGCGCTGGAGCCATGCGTTGAAAATCGGCTTTGTCCAGTGCCTGGCGATGATCCCGGGCACGTCACGCTCCGGCTCGACCATTATCGGTGGTCTGCTGTTTGGCCTGTCGCGCAAGGCAGCGACCGAGTTCTCGTTCTTCCTGGCAATGCCAACCATGGTCGGTGCAGCGGTGTATTCGGGCTACAAGTACCGCGACCTGTTCCAGCCCGCTGACCTGCCGGTGTTTGCGATTGGCTTCGTGACTTCGTTCATCTTCGCCATGATCGCCGTACGGGCGTTGCTCAAATTCATTGCCAACCATAGCTACGCGGCATTCGCCTGGTACCGTATCGTGTTCGGCCTGCTGATTTTGGCGACCTGGCAGTTTGGCTGGGTTGACTGGTCGACCGCACATGGCTGAGGCACTGCGCGGGCAACGAGCCGAAGGCGTGCGCAATGTGCGCCTGAAGCTGTTGCTGTTAGGCCTGCTGTGCCTGTTGCCAGGCCTGGGTGCGGCGCGCATGGCCTGGAACGACCAGGCCTGGTGGCCGCTGGCGCTGTACCCGGCGATGAGCCTGATCAGCCTGTTGCTGTACTGGCAGGATAAACAGCAGGCGCGTACCCAGGCCTGGCGCACACCGGAAAAAGTGCTGCATGCCAGTGAATTGCTGGGCGGCTGGCCGGGGGCGCTGTTGGCGCAGCAGCTGTTCCGACACAAGACCCGCAAGGTCTCGTACCAGTTGGTGTGCTGGGGGATTGTGCTGGTGCACCAAGTGTTCTGGGCCGACTGGCTGTTTTTTGAAGGGCGCTATCTGCCCTTTGCTTGAGGTTTACCTGTACCGGCCTTTACGCGGGTACAGGTCGATCACATGACCAGCCCCACCTGCAACCGCTTGGGCAGGCGTCGCACCACCAATTGATGCGAGCGCTGCAATAAGTCACACAGCTCATCACGCCCCATTGGGTAGGGCAGTGCCATGCTGACCCACTTCGCCCGCGCCAGGTATGGTGCCGGCCGAACCCCCGGGCGGTCGCAATAGCCGAGAAACAGCTCGTCGGCCACCTTGAACGACAAGCCTGCGCCGGCCAGGTCGAGTACCGCGAACATCTTGTTGCCCGCCACCGAGAACACCCGGATGCCGCCCCATTTGTAGTCTTCCCGCGCACCCGGCAGGCTCAGGCAAAACGCCGCCACCTGGGCTTGGCTCATCTTTCGCTCAGACATACCGCTCTCCACAGGCTTCGAATGATGCCGCCAGGTGATCGATCCACACCCGCACTGCAGGCAGCAAACCACGCCGATGGGGATACACCGCCTGCAGATAGCCACCCGGTAGCGACCAGTCTGGCAGCAGGCGCACCAGTTCGCCGCGCTCCAGTTCTTCTTCACAAAACATGCTGGGCAACGCAGTGAAACCCAGGCCGGCTCGTACAGCAGCATTACGTACTACGAAATCATCGATCGCCAAGCGTGGCTCCAGGGCGATTTCCTGCTGCTTGCCATCGGGGCCGAGCAGGCGGAAGTGCACCAGCCGGTCTGCCTCGGCGGCGCCCAGCACCGGTAATGACGCCAACTCGCCTGGTTCACGAATGTGGTCAGCGAAACCGGGCGCGGCCACCAGTTGCATTTGCGCCTGGCGCAGGCGGCGGGTAACCAGGGCTGGGTCTTCGTCGCCCAGGTCGCGTACGCGCAACGCCACATCGATACCTTCGGAAATCAGGTCTACCCGGCGGTTGATCAGCACCATGTCCAATTGCACCAGCGGGTACTGCTCAAGAAAGCGGCTGATCACATCCGGCAGGAACGCATGCGCCAGAGCTACCGGGCATGACACGCGCAAACGCCCGCGTGGTTCGCTGCTCATGCTGGCCACGGTTTCATCGGCAGCTTCGGCCTCCAACAGCATGGCCTGGCAATGATGCAGGTAGCGCTCACCTACCGCGGTGAGCTTGAGTTGCCGGGTGGTGCGTTGCAGCAGGCGTGTGCCCAGGCGCTCTTCAAGTTCGGCGATACGCCGTGACAGGCGCGACTTGGGGATGCCTAGCTGGCGCCCGGCGGCGGCGAACCCGCCGGCTTCGACCACGCGTGCGAAGTAAAAGAGGTCGTTGAGGTCTTGCATGGGAATGTCTCACTGTTCCACCTGTGGGACAAACTAACGCATTTTTGCCAGCTTATCAGCCATTGCTCACCTCGGTAGGATTCTCCCCATCGTGATCGCCCACTGATGCGGTCTTCAATAACAGGAGAGTCCCATGAAACTGTTGCACATCGATTCGAGCATCCTGGGCGACAATTCCGCCTCCCGCCAGCTGAGCCGCGAAGTGGTCGAGGCCTGGAAGGCTGCAGACCCAAGCGTCGAGGTGGTTTACCGCGACCTGGCGGCCGATGCCATCGCCCACTTCTCTGCCGCTACCCTTGTAGCTGCGGGCACCCCTGAAGACGTGCGTGACGCCGCCCAGGCTTTCGAAGCCAAGCTGAGCGCCGAGACCCTGGAAGAATTCCTGGCTGCCGACGCTGTTGTGATTGGCGCGCCGATGTACAACTTCACCGTGCCGACCCAGCTCAAGGCCTGGATCGACCGCGTCGCTGTCGCCGGCAAGACCTTCCGCTACACCGAAGCTGGCCCCGAAGGCCTGTGCGGTGACAAGAAAGTGGTGCTGGTTTCCACCGCCGGTGGCCTGCACGCTGGCCAGCCGACTGGCGCCGGGCATGAAGATTTCCTGAAAGTGTTCCTGGGCTTTATCGGTGTCACCGACCTGGAAATTGTTCGCGCCCATGGCCTGGCCTATGGCCCGGAGCAGCGCAGCCAGGCGATTGATGCTGCACAGGCGCAGATTGCCAATGAGCTGTTTGCTGTGGCCTGATTCAACGGCCCTGCTCGGAACATGAAGGTTTTCGCGCCCCCACAGCGGGGGGGCGCGACAGCCTTACGCTACCGGGATCGCCGGATCAGCCGCAGCCAGTGCTGCTGTGCGATCGGCTGCTGGCGGGTAAATCCACACGGTATTGATTTGCGATTTCAGTACTTTGGCCTCGGCCTTGTCCTGCGGTGGTGACACCGTGCGTTCCCATCCCTCGGTATACACCGCACCCCAGGCGCCCAGGTCAAGGCAAGTCACGTACTTGGGCTGGCTATAGGTCTTCGGCACCACGCCAACCAGTTCGGCGGCCGCATTGTTGCCCGCATGACGCCCCAGCGCAATCGCGTGCTGGCAAGACATCACCGCATGGTTGCCAAGTTCGTCACAGGCGGCGTAAGCCACGTCTCCAGCGGCATATACCGAATCACTACCCTTGACCTTGAGGTTGCCATCGACGTGCAGGCGCCCCTGATGGTCGCGCTCGCCACTGATCTGCTCGGTGAGCGGGTTGGCCTTGAAGCCCACAGTCCAGATCACCGTACCCGCGTCGATGCGTTGGCCGTTGTCCAGCAGCACGCCGGCAGGGTCTACCGAAGCCACCGTAGCGCCACAGATCCATTCAACGCCCAACGCCTCGCTTGCCTGCTCGATGCTCGGGCGGATGCCGTCACCCAGGGCCGCGCCAATCCTTGCGCCACGGTCGATTACCACCACGCGCAACGCAGCGTCTTCACCCAGTATGGCGCGCAAGCGGGCCGGTAGTTCGGTGGCGGTCTCTATGCCGGTAAAGCCGCCCCCGGCCACCACCACGGTATTGCGTGCCGGCGTGTCGGGCAGCCTTGCCAGCGACTTGAGATGGGTTTCCAGGCGTGCGGCACTCTCGAGTTTGTCGACATCGAAGGCATGTTCGATACCGACCCTGTCAGGCCGGTTCAGCTCGCTGCCACAGGCCATGATCAGGCGGTCGTAGGGCAGGGCGCACGACGTGCCGCTGGGGGTGCGATAGCTGACTCGGCGCGCCCCTTCATCAATATGGCAGGCGGTGCCTTGCACGAAGCGGACATTGACGGCATCGAACAGCGCCTGCAGCGGCGCGGCCATGGTGTGTACGTCGGGCTCGTAGAAACGCGGACGCACATGCAGCTCGGCCTGAGGCGCAAGCAGGGTGACCTCGACATCCTTGCTGCCGTTGAGGTCAAGCTGACGGATGGCGCTGAGCGCGCTCCACAGGCCGGCAAAGCCCGCGCCAATGATCAGGATCTGCTTCATGGTTGTGCTCCTTTGAAGTTCGGATGACAAGGTAGACCCAATTGCGGGTCAACGGTGTTACCAGCGCCTGCAGGAGTGCTTCAGAATGTTGGCGGTGTGATTACCCAGATCACCACGGCATCCACGTCACCGGGGTTGCCATAGCGATGTGGTTCCTGGCTCGAAAAACTGAAGCTGTCGCCCTCACTCAGCTGGAAATGCCGCTCGCCCACCCACAGCTCGAAGGTGCCGCTCAGCAGGTAGCCGGCTTCTTCGCCGTCATGGCTGTAGCTTTGCTGGCTGTAGGTGCCCGGGGGGAAGCGTGAGTGCAGGATCTCCAGCTGGCGGTTGGGCTGCGGGGTGAGCAGTTGATCGACGATGCCGTCTTCATAGTGCACGCTCAGGCGGCTGTTGCGCCGCACCACATAGCCCTGGTCCTCGGGCGCGGTGGTGGCTTCGCTGGCGAAGAACCACTGGATGGTCACGCCCAGGCTGCGGGCGATGTTGAACAGCGCCGGGATAGACGGGTAGGAGAGGTTGCGTTCCAGCTGGCTGATGTAGCCCGCAGTCAATTCACTGTGTGCGGCCAGCTCCGCCAGGGTCATGCCGCGGCGCTTGCGCAGGCCGCGGATGCGTGTGCCGAGAAACTGCGGTGCGGCGCCCCCGGTTTCGCTGGCGGGGGGCTGGGGGAGTTGGCTCATGCACGTCGGTCCATCGCAAAAGCCGCAGTATGTACAGCCTCAGAGCGCCCAGGCAACTGTCAGGCCATCGTGAATGGCCTCTTCGGCCGTGCGCGGCGCCAGGCAGTCGCCAATCCGTCGTACCTCCACCAGGCCTGCCAGTTCAGTGGCAAGGCGGTCTTCCGGTTGATGGCCCAGGCACAGCACCAGGGTGTCGATGCCTTCGAAGATCATTGGTTCGCCGCTGGCGGTGTGCTGCAGGTACACCGTATTGTCGTCGCTGCCATACAGGCGGGCATAAGGGGTGAGGGGGATGCCCAGGCGATGCAGCTCGCCGGCCAGTTGATCGCGTACATAAAGCGGCAGGCTTTCGCCGCAATGGGTGCCGTTTACCGCCAATTGCACCTGATGGCCCTCGCGTACCAGGCGTTCGGCGATACCGGGGCCGATCCAGTCGCAGCGCCAGTCGACCACCAGCACCGAACGCCCCAGCTTCACTTCATTGCGCAGGACTTGCCAGGCGTCCACCACCTGCAGCTCCCCGGTACGCTCGAACGCCGGCCAGTATGGGGTGGCACCGGTTGCCGCGATGACCAGGTCCGGGCGCTCGCGTTCGACCAGGGCGCGGTCGACCCGGGTATTGCGCACTACCTCTACACCGGCCAGGGCCATTTCCCGCTGCAGGTTGGTGCTGGCACCGCCGAACTCGCTACGCCGTGGCAGCAGCTGGGCCAGCAACACCTGCCCACCCAGCTGCGGGCCGGCCTCGTACAGGGTGACCTGGTGCCCGCGCGCGGCGGCCACGGCGGCGGCCTTCATACCGGCAGGCCCGCCACCTGCGACCATGATGCGCTTGGGCGAAATGGCGGGCGTAAGTTGCCCGTATTGCAGCTCACGACCGGTTTCTGGACGCTGAATGCAGGAAATGGCCAAACCACGGTGGAAATGGCCGATACAGGCCTGGTTACACGCGATGCAGGCACGTACGTCCTCGACCTGGCCGCGTTCGGTCTTGCTCGGCATCAACGGGTCGCAAATCAACGCTCGGGTCATGCCGCACACATCGGCCTGGCCGCGCGCCAGGATCAGCTCGGCTTCCTGGGGCTGGTTGATGCGCCCGGTGACGAACAGCGGTATATCGAGCTGTTGCTTGAAGGTGCCGGCCTCGCGGGCCAAGTAAGCCGCCTCGATCGCCATCGGCGGCACGATATGCACGGCGCCGCCCAGCGATGCCGAGGTGCCGGCGACGATATGCAGGTAATCGAGCTGGCCCTGCAAGGCCACGGCGGCCGCCAGTGACTCGTCTTCGCTCAGGCCCTGGGTGTCGCGCTCGTCAGCGCTGATGCGCAGGCCGATGATGAAATGTTCGTCGGTGGCGGCGCGCACAGCGGCCAGCACTTCGCGCAAGAACCTCAAGCGCTGCGCCAGTTCGCCGTTGTAGCCATCGCTGCGCAGGTTCACCCGCGGGTTGAGGAACTGCGCGGGCAGGTAGCCATGGCTGGCGACCACCTCGACGCCATCCAGCCCGGCCTGGTGTAGACGGCGGGCGGCGCTGGCGTAGCCCTGGACGATTTCGTCAATCATCGCCTGGTCCAACGCGCGCGGCATTACCCGGAAGCGCTCATTGGGCACTGCTGAGGCCGAGTAGGCCACCGCCAGCAGGCCGTCCGCCGACTCCATGATCTCCCGCCCGGGGTGGAACAGCTGCGACAGCACCACGGTGCCGTGCGCATGACAAGCCTCGGCGAGCTGGCGGTAGCCATCAATGCACGCATCGTCGGTGGCCATCAGTACGTGTGAGGTGTAGCGGGCACTGTCGTGCACCCCGGCGACCTGCAGCACGATCAGGCCGACGCCACCGGCAGCACGGTCCCGCTGGTAGGCGATCAGCTTGTCGTTGACCAGGTTGTCGGTGGGCAGGCAGGTGTCGTGCCCGGTTGACATGATGCGGTTCTTCAAGCGTTTGCCGCGGATCTGCAAGGCTTCGAACAGGTGAGGGAAGGCGGTTTGCATTCTGGCGGCTCCGGTGCGGTGTTGTTCTTGTTTTGATTATGAAAGTGTAGCTTCAGTAAAAAATCAACTTGTTTTTTTACTGGTGCACGACTAGGTTTTCGTCACCCTCTCAGCGAGGGTGTGACCTCACAACAACAAGAAAACGGGCCCGTAGGGCACCAGCATAGGGAAACTACGATGCAGCTATTTCCACGTGTGACCAGCCTTTGTGCAGCCTTGCTGGCCCTTGGTCTGGGCAATGCGCATGCCGCGCCGCAGATGGTCGTGGTCGGTTACGGCGGCGCAGGCCAGAAAGCCCAGGACGAGGCGATCTTCAAGCCCTTCAGCGCCCAGGATGGCAGCAAGCTGATCCAGAGTGAGTACAACGGCGAGATGGCGCGCATTCAGGTAATGGCCGACACCGGTAATGTCGACTGGGACGTAGTGCAGATCGAGGGGCCGGACTTGATGCGCGGCTGCGATGAGGGCGTCTACGAGCACTTGGACTGGCAGCGCCTGGGCCATGCCGCCGAGCTGGTCCCTGACGCGGCGCAGGACTGTGGTTCGGCTGCGCTGGTGTGGAGCGTGGCCATCGCCTATGACCGTAGCAAACTAGCCCAGGCGCCGGCCTCGTGGGCCGATTTCTGGGACGTGAACAAGTACCCGGGCAAGCGGGGCCTGCGCAAGCGCGCGGTGTACAACCTGGAGTTCGCTCTGTTGGCTGACGGGGTCAAGGTCGAGGACGTTTACCAAGTACTGTCCACGCCGGCGGGTGTCGAGCGGGCGTTCGCCAAACTCAGTGAACTCAAACCCTACATCCAGTGGTGGGACGCCGGCGCCCAGCCAGCGCAATGGCTGGCGGCGGGGGATGTGGTGATGACGTCGACCTACAGCGGGCGTATCGCTGTGGCCGCGCAGCAGGGCAGCCCGCTGGCCGTGGTCTGGCCTGGCAGCCTGTACGGCATGGACTATTGGGCAATCATCAAAGGCTCGCGGCATGTCGACCAGGCGAAACGGCTGATCGCCTACGCCAACCAGCCAGATACGCAGGTGCGGTATGTGCAACAGATCCCCTATGGGCCGACCAACACCCAGGCAGCCGCCAAGCTTGACCCGGCCTTGGCCAGCTGGGTGCCTACGTCGCCGCAAAACCTGCAGGGGGCGCTGGCGATGAATGTGGAATTCTGGGTCGATCATGGCGAAGAACTGGAGCAGCGCTTCAATGCCTGGGCCAGTAAATAGCGCTCAGCACAGGCACAACCATGATGACTGCAACAAAAAAGCCAGCGGCAGGCGCTGGCGGCCTGGCTACGGATGCTGAGCAAGGTCTCGCCCGATTATCAAGCATGAACTTGCCGATACTGGCGAGTAGGAACAGTCACTGTTGCGCAACCCTTGGCCACAACTGTGCTGGTCCCAACTCAAGGAATAGCCTTATGCTGTAACGAAATATGTCTAGAAAGTTTGCAGAAGGAAGTCGCAATGCCGCTCAAGGACCTGCTCATCGCCCTGGTGGTGATTGTCGCCTGGGGAGTCAACTTCGTGGTCATCAAAGTTGGCCTCGATGGCTTGCCGCCGATGTTGCTGGGGGCATTGCGCTTCTTGTTGGTGGCGTTCCCGGCGGTATTGCTGGTCAGGCGGCCGAAACTGCCGTGGCGCTGGTTGATCGCCTACGGCGCGACCATTTCGCTGGGCCAGTTCGCGTTCCTGTTCCAGGCCATGTACAGCGGCATGCCGCCAGGGTTGGCTTCGTTGATCCTGCAGTCGCAAGCCTTCTTTACCCTTGGTTTCGCTGCGCTGTTCCTCGGTGAGCGGCTGCGCCTGGCCAGCGTGCTTGGGCTGTTGGTAGCGGCCAGCGGCCTGGCGTTGATCGGCAGCGAGGACGGCGGCCACGTGCCAATGCTGGCGCTGGTGCTGACCCTGTGTGGCGGTGCCATGTGGGGGCTGGGCAATATCATTACCCGGCGTTTTGGCTCGGTTGACCTGGTGGCATTGGTGATCTGGGGTGGGTTGATCCCGCCGCTGCCATTCCTGGCGCTGTCCTGGTGGCTGGAAGGCCCTGAACGCATCGGCCATGCCCTGGCCAACATCAGCTGGAGTTCGGTACTGGCCCTGGCGTACCTGGCGTTTGTCGCCACCATGCTTGGCTACAGCCTGTGGAGCACACTGCTGTCGCGTCACCCGGCAGGTAAGGTGGCACCGTTCTCGTTACTGGTACCGGTGATCGGCTTGAGCTCGTCGGCGTTGCTGCTGGGCGAACGCCTGACCACTACCCAGGGCTGGGGCGCATTGCTGGTGATGGCTGGTTTGCTGGTAAACGTGTTTGGTGCGCGGATCGGCCAGCGTTTGCGGGCTGCCATGGCATAAAGGGCTTAAATTCATTGAGCTGCGCTCTGTTAGAATCGGTCTCTTTTGGCCAGACCTGCGGAGCGCATTCATGATCATTTCCACCACCAGCCAACTCGAAGGCCGCCCGATTGCCGAGTACCTGGGCGTGGTCAGCTCCGAATCGGTGCAAGGCATCAACTTCGTGCGCGATTTCTTTACACGCTTTCGCGATTTCTTTGGCGGCCGTTCGCAAACCCTGGAGAGCGCGCTGCGCGAGGCCCGCGAGCAGGCCACCGAAGAACTCATGGCACGGGCACGCCAGTTGCAAGCCGATGCGATAGTGGGGGTGGATTTCGAGATCAGCATGCCGTCGGTACAGGGCGGCATGGTCGTGGTATTTGCAACCGGTACGGCAGTGCGCCTGAAGTAGAGCCGTCTGCCACTGGTCGGCGGCAAGGTGCTTGTCCGAGCGGTCTGCAAATGACCAGCTAGTCTCACTTTCACAGGCCGCGTTTCCTGGGCAACTTTTCTGGTTGCCGGCGCGACCGCCACTGGAGGGAGACAGGGCATGAGCGAATCCTTTTTCGAAGACCTGAACGATGCGTTCCCGATCAACAGCCAGGTGCGTTGCGGCCAGGCGGCATTCCGCCTGGGGTTCGCCCACATGACGCTGGATGATTCCGAACAGCTCCAGCCTGCACATCTGCAGCGCAGCAAAAAAGGCCGCTTCATGCCGCGGGTACCACTGAAGAAGTAAGCCCGCTCCAGCAAAGCCCCGCCCAATGGCGGGGTTTTTTTTGCCATTCGTTGATACGCCTCATGGTATTGCCGGGTAACGCTCGCCGGATGGCCAAGGCTGTGGTTTTCTGATGCGGCATTCCAGTAACGGAGGATTGAATGCTCATGCGAGTCAGGGAACAGACCTATTGGCAGTGGGCCGACGCCCAGCTGCACAGCCGCTGCCACGACGAAGCACTCAGCGACGGCACCACACTGGACGTACAGGTGCGCTTGTCGCGCCTTGGGGCGACGCAGCTGTTTCTGGGTTTGTACGCCGGGGATGGGCGGGCGTTGCTGGAAGAGTATTACCCCGCCCGGCCAGGCGAGACCATGACCCGCGCGCTGGTATGGGGTGTCGACCGCGCCCGAGCGATGGCAACGGGCGCCTTGCCCTTGCCGGAAACCCGCCTGCAGCGGCGCCAGGCATGAAAAAGCCCGGCCTATGCTGGCCGGGCTCTGGTAAGGGTGCGAACCCTCAGTTAAGCGGTTCGATCACCTTGACTGCCTGCTGCTCACGGGCAGCGGGCCATTCTTGTTGCAGGGTCTGCAGCACGCGGCCAACGAACTCGGTGTCGGCGGCGGCCTTCTTGCCGACGTAGCCTTGGCCACGGCGGTAGACCTTGAAGCGGGCACGCATGCTGGGCAGGTGCTCTTCAAATTCATCTTCGACGGTGTTCGGTGGCAGGCGGTCGAGGCGCACTTCACCGGTTTGGCTAACCCACAGCAGGTGGTCGTCGAGGCTGTCCTTGCGGATGGCGAACAGCTGAGCCAATTGGTCGATAGTCGGATTGTTGTTCAAGTTCATCATAAAGCCCCCATTACCCATTCGTAGGTGATTTTCACAGTTGGCGCTACCACGGTGTAGCGCACTACCAAGGCTGCTACAGCAGCATCGCAACAGGGGCTTTCTCACGCTGCCTTTTGGACAGTTTCCCTCTCCACGGACGGCCTGCGTTACCGCGCAGGCCGTCTGGAACACCCTTGCCACCGCTCCCGATCGGGGAGACGGCTTCATCATGCACAAGCGCGATGAACGGCGTCAACCATTTTGTAGTGAATATTTTCGAGCACTACATTCCTGTCGTTTTGTTCGACAATCGCGGCTTCGGCTACAGCCCGGACAGTATTTCGAAGGCCGCGCGAACCCGCGCTTCGTTCGGATAATTCCGGTTGGCCAGCAGCACTACTGCCAGCTGTTCGGAGGGGACAAACGCGGCATAGGCGCCGAAGCCATTGGTTGAACCTGTCTTGTTGTACCAGGCTGCCGACAGCGCGGGCAGGGCCGGTTGCAAGCGTGTGGTTGCCTGCGGTTCACGGATCAGCCGTGGGCTGTTGCCATCGACCAGGGTGCTCAACGTAACCGGGTAGGGGTAGCGTTCCCAGCCCAGGCCTTGGGTCATGGCGCCGACCTGGAAGTAGCCCTGCTGGGTAATGGCCGTGGCTTTCACCAGCGCCGCTGGCAGGCCCTGTGGCTGCATCTGCAGGCGCACATAGCGTAGCAAGTCGCTGGCGCTGGTCTTGATACCGTAGGCCTCGTCGGCATAAGGGCCGGGGCCGACGCGCACTGGCTTGTCGGTGGCGTCGTAGCCTTGGGCATAAAGGCCGTGGGCACTGGCTGGAACCTGCAAGTAGGTGTTCTCCAGGCCCATTTTCGCCAACAGGCCTTCGCGCATCAGCGTGGCGAACGGTTGGTGCTGTGCGCGGGCGGCCAGGTCACCGAACAAGCCCAGGCTGGGGTTGGAATAGCAGCGTTGGGTGCCGGGTTTGGCGCGAGGTTGCCAGTGGCGGAAGAAATCGACCACCTGCTGTGGTGTTTGCACCGTATCCGGGAACTGCAGCGGCAGGCAGTCGGCGCTGTAGGCGCCCAGTTCCAGCACGGTCGCGTCGCCAATGGGTACGCCGGCCAGTGCTGGATGATAGCGCTTTGCCGGGGCATCGAGGTCCAACTTGCCTTCGGCACTGGCCAGTGCGGCGAGGGTGGCGGTGTAGGTCTTGCTCAGCGAGCCGATCTCGAACAGCGTGTCGCGGCTTACCGGCACGTTGTCGGCCTTGCTGGCCACGCCGTAGCTGAAGTAGTGCGCATGGTCGCGGGCATAGATGGCCACGGCCATGCCGCTGATGCCTTGTTCCTGCATCAGCGGGCGGATGATCTGGTCGACCTTGGCCTGCAACTGGTCGTCGGCCTGTGCGCAGGCGTGACCCAAAGTGAGGGTGATGGCGGCTGCAAGTGCAGCCAGGCGAGGGCGGGGCATGGCGGGTCCTTTTATGGCACGTGTCCGTTGAGCGATACCGCTGGGGGTTCCGGCGTTAGCAGCGAAAAGCCGCAGACCTTATCGTCTGCCCTTGCACAATGACAAGATGGACACAGTGATGAAGTTTCTACGCATGTTATTCGACAATTTCACCCTGGCCTTGCTCGGGGTGGTGCTTATCGCCACCGTGCTGCCTTGCTCGGGCGATGGCGCGGTGTATTTCGGCTGGCTGACCAACCTGGCCATCGGCCTGCTGTTCTTCCTGCATGGCGCCAAGCTGTCGCGTGAAGCGATCATTGCCGGTGCCGGGCACTGGCGCCTGCACCTGCTGGTGTTTGCCTGTACGTTCGTGCTGTTCCCGCTGCTGGGCCTGGCATTCAAGCCGCTGTTCGTGCCACTGGTGGGTAACGAGCTTTACCTGGGCGTGCTCTACCTGTGCGCCTTGCCGGCTACCGTGCAGTCGGCCATCGCCTTCACCTCGTTGGCCCGTGGCAATGTGCCGGCGGCGATCTGCAGCGCGGCGGCTTCCAGCCTGCTGGGTATCTTCCTGACGCCGTTGCTGGTGATGATGTTGCTGGGCGCCAGTGGTGATACGGGCTCTGGGCTGGATGCGGTGTTGAAGATCACCCTGCAACTGCTGGTGCCGTTCGTTGCTGGCCAGATTGCGCGGCGCTGGATTGGCGCCTGGGTCAAGCGCAATGCGCGGTGGCTCAAGGTGGTGGACCAGGGGTCGATCTTGCTGGTGGTGTACACGGCCTTCAGCGAGGCTGTGGTGACCGGCCTGTGGCACACCGTATCGCCGCAGCACCTGGCCGGCTTGTTCGTGGTGTGCGGTATTTTGCTGGCGGTGGTGCTGTTTGGTACTCGCCTGCTTGGCAAGGCATTGGGCTTCGACCTCGAGGACCGCATCACCATCCTGTTCGCCGGTTCCAAGAAAAGCCTGGCTACCGGCGTACCCATGGCCCAGGTGTTGTTCGTGGGCAGTGGTATTGGCGCGATGATCTTGCCGCTGATGCTGTTCCACCAGATTCAGCTGATGGTGTGTGCTGTGCTGGCGCAGCGTTACGCCAGCCGTGAGCAGGTGGCGCAAGAGGCTTCGGCGGCGCCCTGACTGTCACGTAGCAGCAGATGCCGCACCCGCGCAGCGGCAACTGCTGCTATCTGGCCTGCCCGGAAGTACGCTCGCGCAGCGCCTTGCTCACCTCGGCCTCGATCTTGTAAGCGGGGCCTTCCAGGTCGTCATAGTTGCGCGTATAGCGTCGGGCAAACTCCTCCACGCCCAGTTCCTGGTACTGCTGCACATGCTTGAGTTCGTGCGCCCACAAGGCCACGTTGTCCTCGGCATCGTTGGCACGGCGGAAGATGATCGTGTCGATCAGTGTCACGGCGTTCACATCGGGGTTCTGCAATAGCGCATTGGCTGCGCTCATCTGTTGCTCATCCCCCACCCGAAAGCGCGCCGCATCGAGCACGGCAAAGTCGTACCAAGGTTCAAGTTGCGCCCGAATATGCAACGGAATCGGCTGCACTCCGCTGGCCGTGGCCTCGTCGCGAGCCTGGCGCAAGGCGTAGGTCAGACTGGACGAGGCCATCACCTCAACATCCTTGAGGATCTGCCCGGCCTGGCCAGGGTCGATCGGGGCGCAGAAGCAGCCCATCAGGCACACCTGGTACTGGCCTGGCGGGCAGGCCTGTTCGGCGAACGCTGGCAGGGCCAGCAGCAACCCCAGCAGGGCACTAATCCGCCTCATGCAAGGCCTGTTCGACAAATTGGCGGCTGGCGTCCAGTACCTGCGCTTGTACGCTTTCACTGGCCAACATGCGCCCGACCAGCAGTGCGCCGACGCACTGGCTGATCAGCACCCAGGCCAATTGTTCATCCTCCAGGGTTGTGCTCCAGGCACGGTGCAGTTCCAGCAGCCAGTGCTCAGCCACTTCACGCACCGGTGCTTCGGCGCGGGCAATTTCCACTCCCAGTGGCGGCAGTGGGCAGCCACCCTCGGCATTGTGCAGATGGGCCAGGCTCAGGTACTGCTGCAGGCAGCGGCCCAGGCGCTCGCGGTTGGCACCTTGGCTGGTCAGGCGTGTCAGCGGGCTGTTGCACAGCTCCTGGCGTACTACCTCGGTGAACAGGTCGTCCTTTGACGGGAAGTGGTTGTAGAAGGCACCGCCGGTCAGGCCAATCGCCTTCATCAGCCCTGCCACGCCGGTACTGGCGAACCCTCCGCGTTTGGCCAGCGCGCCGCTGCTGGCCAGCAACCGGTCGCGGGTTTGCTGTTTGTGTTCGTTGGAGTAGCGCATTCACATGCCTCTGCAAGCGGGCTTGACGAAGACCGCGATCATAACATAGCGTTCGTTTACTAAACGATCATTCATCAATGGAGGCGGGCATGACAGAACAACAAAAAGTGGTGCTGGTGATCGGGGCAGGGGACGCCACCGGGGGCGAGATTGCCAAGCGCTTTGCCCGTGAGGGCTACATCGCCTGCGTAACCCGGCGCCAGGCTGAGAAATTGCAGCCGCTGCTGGAGGAGATACGCGCCACTGGCGGCCAGGCCCACGGGTTTGGCTCTGATGCGCGAAAAGAAGATGAGGTAGCTGCACTGATCGAGACCATCGAGCGCGATATTGGCCCAATCGAAGCTTTTGTCTTCAATATCGGCGCCAATGTGCCGTGCAGCATTTTGGAAGAAACCCCACGCAAGTACTTCAAGATCTGGGAAATGGCCTGCTTTGCCGGCTTTCTGACGGCCCAGGCGGTGGCCAGGCGCATGGTCCAGCGTGAGCGCGGCACGATTCTGTTCACCGGTGCCACTGCCGGTACCCGCGGCGCGGCTGGTTTTGCTGCCTTCGCCGGGGCCAAGCATGGCCTGCGTGCCCTGGCGCAGAGCATGGCGCGCGAGTTGGGGCCACGCAACATCCATGTCGCCCATGTGGTGGTGGACGGTGCCATCGACACGGCCTTCATCCGCGACAGCTTTCCCGAGCGCTATGCCCTCAAGGACCAGGATGGCATCCTTGATCCGGCACACATTGCCGACAGCTACTGGTTCCTGCACACCCAGCCCCGCGATGCGTGGACGTTCGAGCTGGACCTGCGCCCCTGGATGGAACGCTGGTAAGCCCCTATCACCCCGCAAGGACCCTAAGCATGAACAAGACTGTCGATTTCTATTTTGACCTGGGCAGCCCGGCCAGCTATCTGGCCTGGACCCAACTGCCGAGCCTGTGTGCCCGCCAAGGTGCCACACTGCGCTACCAGCCAATTCTGCTTGGAGGGGTGTTCCAGGCCACCGGCAACGCCTCGCCGGCGACGATCCCGGCCAAGGGGCGCTACATGTTTACCGACCTGGCACGCTTTGCCGCACGCTACGAGGTACCGTTCGGGATGCCATCAGGGTTCCCGATCAATACCCTGGCCTTGATGCGCGGCGTGCTGGGTACCCAGTTGCGTTCACCGGAGCGGTTCGAGGCCCTATTGTCGGCGCTGTTCAATGGGCTATGGGCACAACGCCGCAACCTGGGCGATAACGCAGTTCTGGATGAGACGCTGACCCAGGCAGGCTTCGACCCGCAGGTATTTCACGGGTTGACGGCTGACGGTGAGGTAAAAGCTGCGCTGAAGCAGGCAACCGAGGCGGCTGTGGCGTGCGGGGTGTTTGGTGCGCCCACCTGCTTTGTGGGCGATGCGATGTTCTTTGGCCAGGACCGCCTGGACTTTGTCGAAGAAGCGCTGCGTCAGGGCGCCAGCAGCTTCTCCAGCTGAGTGCGCTCCCACAGGCTAAGCAGGTCGGTGGGGTTGGTGCCGTAGCGCTGCCAGTCCTCGAGCCCGGCCTGTTCACCGTCGGGGGCCTGGCAATGAATGCAATGTGCCAAGCCTTCGGCATCCAGGGCCAGCGTCAATCGCCAGCCCTGGATGTCGACATCGACCAGACCGCCATCGTGGCGTGCACTCACCTCCAGGTGCTGCACACCAAGGGCCGCGTTGCGCAGGCGCTGGTAAATATCCCGAGTGTTCAGTGCACCGCTGCGCGCCAAGATCAGAAATTGGCCGGCGTGTTGGCGCTGATGATCTCGGCCTCGTCCGGGCCGATGTTCTTGAAACTGTGCGGCAGGGTAGTGGGGATGTAGTAGCCGTCGCCCGAGTTGAGCACGCTGACCTGCCCATCGACCCACAGCTCTACGGTGCCGCGGGTGACCAGGCCACATTCTTCGCCCTCGGCATGCACGATCGGCTCGCCCGAATCGGCGCCGGGTGCATACAGCTCGCGCAGCATGCGCATCTGCCGGCCTTCGACGCTGGCGCCGACCAGCAGCATGCGCAGGCCGTTGCGGCCCAGATCCGGTTGTTCGCCACCCCGGAACACGTAGCGCTCTTCACGCACCGGCTCGTCGAAGCTGAAAAACTCCGCCAGGCTCATGGGTATGCCTTCGAGCAGCTTTTTCAGGGAGCTGACCGAAGGGCTGACGCGATTCTGCTCGATCTGCGAGATCGTCGAATTGGTCAACCCGCTGCGGCGGGCCAGTTCCCGTTGGGAGAGGTTGTTGCGTTCACGCACCAGTTTGAGTCGCGTCCCCGTGTCCATAGCCGCCTTGTAATCAGAGGTGTCAATAATAATGAGCGATGCGCATTAAAACACACTCTGCGCGCTTGCGCGCTGTGCTTGTCAAACCCGCTGTTCACGTGGCATCGGCCACAGTCCGACGAGCAGCAACAGCACGGCTACGGCCAAGAATGGCAGGCGCGGATCAAGGGCATATACCAAGGTGCCGGCCAGCGGCCCGATCACCGCACCCATGCCCTGGGCAGCTCCCACGGAGCCGGCTGTGGCGCCCTGCTCGGAGGCGTGCATGGCATTGGCTGCCAGTGCCGAAAACGCTGGGAACACAAAGCCCATGCCGGCTGCCGCAACAAAGTAGCAAGCCCATAGCCAAGGGGCCGTGGTGGCCAGCGACCCGCAGGCAAAGCCCAGTGCCGATACCGTGGCACCTACCCGGATCATCTTCAGCGGTGGCCACTCCAGCTGGCGCAGCAATACCTGCGCCAGCATCAGCGCTACGCCCACCGTGGTCAGCGCGATGCCGGCAGCCTGGGCCGCTTCGGCGGGGCCCAGATGCAAGCGGTCGAGGGCAAAGAAACCGACGATGATCTGCGACACGGTCACGCTGAGCATGGCGCTGAATGCCACCAGCAACGGCCTGCGCAGGCGCGGGTCGTTCAGCCGCACCGGGCTGGGGGCGTGGGCGTGCGGCAGCGCCTGTGGTTTTAGGGTAAAGAGCAGCACGAGGAAGGCCGTGGCCGGTAGCAGCGACATGATGTGGAACGGCAGGCTCAGGCTGTGCCGTGCCAGTAGCGCCGCCAGCGCTGGCCCGACCACCAGGCCGACGGCGTTGGCCGCGCCCAGCGAGGCCATGGCCCGGGCCCGGCGTTGCGGCTCGACATGGTCGGCTATCAGCGCATTGCAGCCCACTGGGATGGCGGCGTAGAAGGCGCCGATGCAGCCGCGGGCGACGATCAGGCCGATGAACGCCAGGGTCGCGCCCGGCAACCAGCGCAGCGCGCCTTCAACGAACAGGCATAGCAGCCAGTAAGCCAGGGTGAAGCCGGCGCTGCCCAGCAGCAGGATGCGCCGGCGGCCGAGGCGATCCGATAATCGCCCCCAAGGCCGGGCCAGCAGCACCCAAACCACGCCAGCCACGGTTACGGCGGCGCCAGCTTGCCAGGTGGCCATGCCGAGTTGGCGGGCAATCGGGCCGATCAAGGCGACGAAGGCCATCATCGACATGGTACAGGCCATGTTGGCCAGCAGCAGCGGGCGCAAGTCCAGGGTGCTGGCAGGTAGCAGGGTTGCAGGATCCTTTGCGACGTTCATAGGGCAGTCCAGGGCAGTACGGCAAATAGAAAGCCGATCTTATTAAGAATGATTATTGATTGTCGAACCCCCCGGCATGCAGCAGGTCATTCGCTGCGGCGCAAGGGGCCAGGCCACATGCTACGCAACACACCGTCGCGGCGCACCCATGCATGCATCAAGGCTGCACCCACGTGCACCAGCACCGTGGCGAACAGCAGGTAGCCGGCCCAGCCATGGGCCTGACGCAGCACGGCATACAGCTGCAGGTTGTGCGGGGCGATGGCGGGTAAACCGAGCGGGCGCGGGTAGTCGCCCGCCGATAGCATGGCCCATCCCAGCAGCGGCATGGCCAGCATCAGCCCATAGAGCAGCAGGTGCGAGGCCCCGGCGGCCCAGCGCTGCAGCACTGGCAGGTCGTGTGGCAGCGGTGGGTGCGGCACGCTCAGGCGCACGGCGATGCGCAACAGCACCAGCACCAGCAGGGCCAGGCCGGTGGCCTTGTGCAGGCTGATCAGCAGCGGGTGGCGTGGCGACAGGTCGGCGACCATGCTCACGCCGATGAACAGCATGGCCAGGATCAGCACGGCCATCAGCCAGTGCAACAGACGGGCGAAGGGGTGGAAGGCTTCGGGTTTCATGGACGGGCTCCAGTGCTGAGCGATTCACGGCTGCGGCGGTTGAAGGATTCCGAATAGGCGGCGGACCGGGCGGCGAGGATCGGGTCGCCGGACGCTTCGATACCCCGTGGCAGAATCAGCGGGTCGAAGTTCAGGTCGCGGCAGGCCCCTTGCTCTGGAGCGTCGACGTGCTCCAGCACCAAGGTGCCGGCGTCCACGCTACGACGCTCGGCGGGCCAGAGGCGGGCAGGGTCATCCACGGCATCGCCCGGTTCGGCCAGCACCAAACGCAACGTCCAGCGCAACGGGGCCTGGGCCAGGCGTTGCTGCAGGTCGTGTTGCAGGAACTGTTTGTCATCAACCTGGCCAGGTAGTGCGGCAAACGCGGTTTGTGGCTCGAGCTGCCAACGCACCGGGTGGGCCGTGCCAGCTGAGTCGATCAGGCGGAAGGCATTGATGCTGTGATACTGCGTGCTGGCGAAGCTGTCACTTGGCTTGTAGCTCGCCGCCCACTGGCGAAATGCCGCGCTTTCGGGGTGGGCGGCGAAGAACGCTTGCATCTTGGCCGGGTTAGGTTTGCCGGTGGCCGGGTCGGGCGCGCCCGCGAGCACTTGCTCATAGAACCCTTGCGGGGTACTGACCGCCAGCACTGGCGGGTTGTTCATGCCGGTACGCCAGACCTGGCCGTCGTCGGTGCTGAGTTGAACTGCCAGGCTGCGCACCGGGATGCCTGTATCCGGGGCGAACGGGTTGGCACCGCCGATGGCGAAACGGCCGATAACCGGCACCCGTTGCTGGCTGAAGGCGCGTGCAATGGACAGGTTGGCGGCCTGCCCGCTGGGCTGGAAGTAGCCGCTCACGCACAGGCCCTTGGCGTGGTTCTTGCGGTAGCCCGGGTAGTGACCGGCCTGGGCCTCGAAGGTGTCGATGATGCGCTGTGGCGTCAGCCGGGGTTCGCCGAGCCAGCCGGCGGCATAGGCAAAGCCGGCACCTGCGGCCAGCATCACGGCGCCAATGGCTGCCAGGCGCAGCGCTTTGGCCGGGCCGTGCAAGGGTGAGTTCATGGTCATCGTCCGGTTCAGGGAAGGTGCCAGTACGACGGAGCAGGGAAAAACTTATTCCATCGCCGGGAATAGAATTTGTTCACAGGCGTCTGCCCTTTACACTGACAATCCCAAAGGCCGGTACCTAGCGATGCATGACCTGGACGACCACCAGTGGCGCGAACTGCTTGCCCGTCTGCGACGCTTTGCCGTGTGGCTGACCCGCGAGCCGGGCAGCGCCGACGACCTGGTGCAGGCAACGGTCGAGCGGGCCCTGAGCCGGCGCGACCAGCAACGTGACGCCGATGCCCTGCGCGCTTGGTTGTTCACCATTCTTTATCGACAGTTTCTCGACGGTAAACGCCGCGAGCGTCTGCATGCGCGTTGGTTGTCCTGGTTTGGCGGCAGCGGGCACGACGAGGAGCCTGTCGGTGACAACCTCGAAGCCATCGTCCTGGCCCAGGCCGACCTGCAGGCGTTTGCCCGGCTGACGGCGGAGCAGCGTGCCTTGTTGCTGCTGGTCAGCATCGAAGGCCTGAGTTACAAGGAGGCCGCCCAGGCTTTGGGCATCCCAATCGGCACTGTGATGTCGCGCCTGTCGCGCGCGCGCAATGCCTTGCGCGAATTGACCGAGGGCAACCCCCAGCCACCGGCCTTGCGGAGACTGAAATGACCCGTCTGATCCCCAGCGAAGACGAACTGCATGCTTATGTCGATGAGCGCCTGGAGCCTGTGCGCCGGGCCCAGGTGCAGGCCTGGCTGGAGGCCAACCCGCAGGCGGCGGCACGGGTGGAAGGCTGGCGTGCCGATGCCCGCCGGCTACGCGCGGCGTTGGCCGGGTTTGATGACCTGCCTGGTGCCGCGCAGCTGGAATTGGGCCCGTTGCGTCGGCAATTGCGCCAGCGCCGGCAGCGGCGTTGGGCCGCTGCGGCGGTGGTGATGTTAGCGCTGGGTGTGGGTGGCTTAGGCGGTTGGCAAGTGCGCGATGCAAGCTTGGCGCGCGTTGACTTGCCCATGGCCGACGCTGTGCAGGCGCATCGCTTGTTTGCTGGCAGTGAAGCCTTGGATATCCAGGCCAGTGACCCAGGGCAGTTGCGCGACTGGCTTGGGCGCCATTTCAGCCGCGTGGGCCAGCTGCCGGACCTGGCGGGCTACGGCTTCAAACCGGTGGGTGCGCGCTTGCTCAGCAACGAGCAAGGGCCGGCGGCGTTGCTGGTGTTTGAAGATGGCAAGGGCCAGCGCATCAGCCTGTTCCTGCGCTCACCCGGCGAGCAATATCGGCGCATGCCGGACGGTCAGCGGGTCGACGGTCAGCTGGAGGCACGGTATTGGTCGCATGGAGCGTACAACTTTGCTTTGGTCAGCGCGGCGGACGATGTGCGCGGAGCGGGGGTGGGGGAGGCGTTGCGGTTGGGGTTGTGAGTGAGGCCAAGGCATGCACCTTGGCGCCCACCCTCCGACTCAGCTCAATTCCAGCCAGATCGGCGCATGGTCCGACGGCTTTTCCATTGCGCGCAGTTCATAGTCCACACCTGCTGCCTTGATGCGTGGCACCAGATGCTGCGAGGCCATGATCAGGTCGATGCGCAGCCCGCGCTTGGGGTCGTCCTCGAAGCCGCGGCTGCGGTAGTCGAACCAGCTGAAGCGGTCCGTCACCTCCGGGTACAGGTGACGGAAACTATCGACAAGGCCCCAGCCTTTCAAGCGTTCCATCCACTCGCGCTCTTCCGGCAGGAAGCTGCACTTGCCGGTCTTCAGCCAGCGCTTGGCGTTGTCCGCACCGATGCCGATATCGCAGTCCTGCGGCGAGATGTTCATGTCGCCCATCACCAGCAGTGGCTGGTCGTTGCGGAACTGGCCTTCGAGCAGGGCCTGCAGGTCGCTGTAGAAGCGCTGCTTGGCCGGGAACTTGGTGGGGTGGTCGCGGCTTTCACCCTGGGGGAAATAGCCGTTCATGATGGTGATCGGGTTGCCGTCGGCATCAGGGAAGGTGCCCCAGATAAAGCGGCGCTGGGCGTCGTCTTCATCGGTGGCAAAGCCTTTGTGCAGGCTCAGCGGCGCCTGGCGCGACAGCAGCGCCACGCCGTAGTGGCCTTTCTGGCCATGGTAGTGCACGTGGTAGCCCAGTGCCTGCACGTCGGCCAGCGGGAACTGATCGTCGCTGACCTTGGTTTCCTGCAGGCCGATCACGTCCGGCTGGTGCTTTTCGATCAGCGCCGCCAGCTGGTGCGGGCGGGCCCGCAGGCCGTTGATGTTGAAACAGACGATCTTCATGGAAAGACAATCCCGGTAAAAGCCGCGATGCTAGCCGACATCGTCCATCATCACCAGCATGGCGGCATGGTCATCCTGCTGCTAACGTGCTCCAGGGGGTGAACGAAGCGCGCAGGGGCACCTCCAAGGCACTGTACGCCCATTCCAGGAGGTCTGCCCGCAATGCCCGAAACCACAGCCGCTCCGGCCCGTGTCTGCTTGCTCGATGATGGTTACAGCCGCGAAGCGCGTTCATTGCTGTACAACGCTTACCGCCATGAGCCTACCTTCGCCTACATCTTCGAGGCCCAGCGCCCCGGTTATGAGCGGCGCTTGCGGGTGATGGTGCGCGAATGGGTGCGCCAGCACTTCTATCTGCAACTACCCGCCATCGGCTTGCTGGTAGAGGATCGCCTGATTGCCCTGGCCCTGATCGTGCCGCCACTGCGCCGCCTGGGCGTGGCCGACAGCTGGGCCTGGCGCCTACGCATGATGCTGGGTACAGGCCTGCGCTGCACGCGGCGCTACATGGACTACCAGGCCGCGCTGGCCACCTGCCTGCCCACTGACCGGGTGCATGTGCTGCCATTGCTGGGGGTGCACCCGCAATTCCAGGGCAAGCACTACGGCGAGCAATTGTTACAAGCTGTGCACGACTGGTGCGCGGAGGACCCAGGCACCCAAGGGGTCGTGCTGGATACCGGTAACGAGCACTACCTGGCTTTTTATCAGCGCCAGGGTTATGAAGAGATAGGCGAGGTAGCTGTAGGACCAATCCGAGAAAGGGTGTTCTTTCATCCTAATCCAATCTCTTCAAATTCCGCTTTTGCCTGAACAGGCCGCCAGGCGGCTCCCTTGAGCGCCTGGCTCTGGTAGCATTCGCCGCATGACGTATTCAGGAAGATTCACCTGGGGCCTGGTTTTCTGGGCCGCCAGTTTCGCAGCGTGGGGCCAGAGCGAGTTGCTGGTGAAGGTAAAACCGGCCAACAAGGCGCTCAAGGCCAATGTCGAAGGCTATATCGGCACCTTGGGTGACCGCGATGAAGAAGCACTTTTACGCTTCAGTCGCGGGGCCGAGGAGCAGGCGCGCAAAGCGGCGCAGGCACTTGGTTACTATCAGGCACAGATCGATACCGAGGTAAAACCCGCCAGCGACGCTGACCATTCCCCGCAACTGATCATCAGCATCAACCCTGGCGAGCCCATTCGCCTGCGCAACGTGACTGTGCGCATCGAGGGCCCGGCCAGCGAAATGAAGGCCTTCCGCGTGCCTGACAGCAAGGCGCTGCGCGCGGGTGAGCAACTCAATCACGGCCTTTATGAGGATGCCAAACGGTTGATCCAGAACCAGGCGTCGCGCTACGGTTTCTTCAGTGGACGCTTCAGCAGCCAGCGCCTGGCTGTGGACCCGCAGGCCGGCGTGGCCGATATCGAACTGGTCTACCAGAGTGGCCCGCGCTATCGCCTGGGCGCTGTCACCTTCGGGGGCGACACGCCGTTGGATGACGATCTCTTGCAGCGTATGGTTTCATTCAAACCGGGCACCCCCTACGACTCGGAACTGGTCGCCGAGCTGAACAATGACCTGCAATCGAGCGGCTATTTCGAAGGTGTGCGCGTAGACGCGGCACCTACTGCCGCCGTAGGTGAAGAAGTCCCGGTGGATGTCCGTCTGGAAACCCGTAAACCACGCACCCTGGGCCTGGGCCTGGGTTTCTCGACTGACGTCGGGCCGCGCGGCAAGGCCAACTGGACCCGCCACTGGGTCAACCCGCAGGGCCACAGCTACGGTTGGGAAACCGAGCTGTCCGCACCACGGCAGAACGTCGGCCTGTGGTACGACATTCCCCTCGACCCGCCGCTGACCGACAAGCTGCGCTTTGCCGGTGGCTACCAGAATGAAGAGCTTGCCGGTACCGACACGCTCAGCAAGCTGTTGACGGTCGGCCCCGAGTGGCACAGCAAGCTGCCCAGTGGCTGGCAGCGGGTGATATCGCTCAAGTACCAGCGCGAGGAGTATCGCCTGGGTGACGACTCCGGGTTGAGCAACTTGCTGATGCCTGGCGTGAGCTATTCCTTCCTGCGCAGCGACAACCGCATCGACCCACACAACGGCTATCGCCTGCAATTCGATGTGCAGGGCGCCAAGGAAGGGCTGGTTTCCGATACCAACCTTCTGCACGGCAACGTATTGCTCAAAGGCCTGACCACGCTGGGCCAAAACCACCGCTTTCTCGGTCGCGTGCAGTTTGGCGGCAGCGCGACCAATGGCTTCAAGAACAGCATTCCGCCTTCGCTGCGCTTCTTCGCCGGTGGCGACCAGAGCGTGCGCGGCTACGACTACCAGACCCTGTCGCCGAAGAACAGCGACGGCGACCGCATTGGCGGGCGCTACCTGGTGGCTGGCAGCGTCGAGTACCAATATTCGCTGACCGAAAAGTGGCGGGTTGCGACGTTCGTCGACCAAGGCAACTCGTTCAACAACCTGGAGCTGCCCAGCCTCAAGACCGGTGTTGGTTTTGGTGTGCGCTGGGTGTCGCCGGTGGGGCCGTTGCGCCTGGACCTGGCCAAAGCGCTGGATGACGAAGGGGGCATTCGCCTGCACTTTTCCATGGGGCCCGAGCTGTGAAACGCGTGATCAAATACATTCTGCTGGGCCTGCTTGGGGTAGTCGCGAGCGTGGGCCTGGCACTGGGCCTGCTGCTGGGGACCGAGGCTGGCAGCCGCTGGGCACTGGGCAAGGTGCCCGGGCTCGAAGTGGCCGATTTCCAAGGGCGCCTTGCGGGCAGTTGGCAAGCTAGCCAGCTGATCTGGGCCGACGCCGGCAGCAAGGTAGAGGTGCAGGCGCCGATGCTGGCTTGGTCGCCTGCTTGCTTGCTACGCGCCACGTTGTGCATCGACCGGTTGCAGGCCGAACGCATCGACATGGCCTTTGCGCCAAGCCCCGAACCCACCGACAACGCACCGCTGCAATTGCCGACCCTGCGCTTGCCACTGGCTATCGAGCTGGGCGAGGTCAAGGTTGGTCAGCTGCGCCTGGATGGCAGCGAACTGCTTGGCGACTTGCAGCTCGCGGCGCACTGGACCAACAGCGGGATGCGCATCGACAGCCTGCGGCTGCAGCGCGACGACCTGAATTTGAACCTGCAAGGCGACCTGCAGCCCGAAGGTGACTGGCCGCTGCAACTGCAGGCGCAACTGCAGTTGCCTGCGGTAGAGGGCAAGCCTTGGCAGCTGGCACTGACTGCCAGCGGTGAATTGCAAAAAACCCTGAAACTGGCTGGCACCAGCAGTGGTTACCTCGATGCCACGCTGAGCGGCCAATTGCAGGCATTGGCCGAACACCTGCCAGCTACCTTGCAGATCCGCTCCGAGGCATTCAAGCCGGCTGGCACGTTGCCCGACACTTTGCAGCTGAACCAGCTGAAGCTCGACGCCCAGGGCGATTTGCTCAAGGGCTATCACCTGTCGGGCACGGCCAGCCTGCCCGCCGAACAATCGCCGATCGCCCTGGCCTTGTCCGGGTTGGTGGACAGTAAAGGCGCCAGGCTCGATGCCTTGGACCTGACCGCCAACGACAACCAACGGGTCAAGTTGCAAGCGACGGCTGACTGGCAGCAAGGCCTGAGCGCCGATGCGCAGCTGGACTGGCAGGATTTCCCGTGGTTGCGCCTGTACCCCTTGGAGACTCCGCCTGAGGTCACCCTCAAGCGCTTCAATACCCAGGTGCATTATCGCGATGGCAATTACCAGGGCACCTTCAAGGGTGAGCTGGACGGCCCGGCGGGGGCGTTCAGCCTGGCCAGCCCGTTCGAAGGCGACCTGAGCCAGGTGAAACTGCCACAGTTGGCGCTGACTGCCGGCCAGGGCAAGGCCGCCGGCAGTGTCGCCGTGCGTTTTGCCAACACGCTGGCCTGGGATGTCGACTTGCAGCTTTCCGCGCTCGATCCGGCCTATTGGCTGGCCGAGCTACCGGGCACCCTGGCGGGGCCACTGCGCAGCAAAGGCGAGCTCAAAGGCGAGGCGCTTACCCTCGATGCCCAGCTCGACCTTAAAGGCCGCCTGCGTGGCCAGCCAGCCGTACTCAAGGCCGAAGCCCAGGGGGCAGGGCAAAACTGGACCCTGGGCGCACTGGCTATCCAGCTGGGTGACAACCGCATCAACGGCAGTGGCAGCCTGCAACAACGGCTGGCCGGGCGAATCGACATCGACTTGCCGCGCCTGGGCCAGTTGTGGCCGAGGCTGCAAGGGCAGGTCAAGGGGCGGCTGGATGTCGCCGGGACGCTGCAGGCTCCGCAAGGTACCCTGACCTTGCAAGGTCAGCGCTTGGCCCAGGCCGAAAACCGCCTGCAGCAGCTGGACCTGGAGGCGCGCCTGGACAACGCTCAACGCGGCGTTGTCGAGCTCAAGGCCACAGGTATTCACCTGGGTGACACGGCCTTGGGCACGCTGCAGGCCAACGGCAAAGGCGACATTCGCCAACAGGCCGTGACTCTGGCGTTGGACGGCCCGCAACTCAAGCTCGACCTTGGCCTGGATGGCCAGTTGAACAAGGGTGACTGGCGCGGTCGTCTGGCCAGCGGGCGGATTCAGGCCGGCGGCCAGGATTGGCAGTTGCAGGCCCCGGCACGCCTGCAGCGGCTGGCCAGCGGTCAGCTGGACTTCGGGGCCCACTGCTGGCGCTCCGGGCAGGCCAGCCTGTGTGGCGAGGACCAGCGCCTGGCCCCCGAGCCCCGCCTGCGCTACCACCTCAAGCAGTTCCCGCTGGACAGCCTGGCCCAGTGGCTGCCGAAGGACTTTGCCTGGCAAGGCCTGCTCAATGCCGATATCAACCTGGACATCCCGGCCAGCGGCCCCAAGGGTACTGTCGTTGTCGATGCCAGTGGCGGCACCCTGCGGGTACGCGACAAGGGCCGCTGGATCGACTTCCCGTATCAGGCCCTGCGCCTGGACAGCACGCTGGCACCGCGACGCATCGATACGCGCCTGGCGTTTCGCGGTGAGCGTCTAGGGGAACTGAGCGTCAACGCCCGGCTCGATCCGCTAGGCAAGAACAAGCCATTGTCGGGTGATTTCCGCCTGGCCGGGCTAGACCTGTCGGTGGCCCGTCCGTTTGTGCCGATGGTCGAACGCCTGGCCGGGCAGCTCAATGGCGGTGGCCGGCTTTCAGGTACTTTGCTGGCGCCGCAGGTCAACGGTAACTTGATGCTCAGCGGTGGTGAAGTCAGTGGTGCAGAGCTGCCGGCCAGCCTGCAGGACCTGTCACTGCAGGCACTGATCAGCGGTGAGCAGGTGCAGCTCAACGGCAATTGGCGCAGTGGCGAGGCTGGGCGTGGGCAGTTGAGCGGCAACCTCACCTGGGGCCAGGCGTTGGGCATGGACGTGCGTTTGCAAGGCCAGCAACTGCCGGTCACGGTCGAGCCCTATGCCGCACTGGAGGTGGCCCCAGACCTTACCTTGCGCCTGATCGACGACAAGCTGGCGGTGACCGGCAAGGTTCAGGTGCCCAAGGGCAAGATCACCGTCCGCGAGCTGCCGCCGTCCACCGTCAAGGTGTCGGATGACACGGTAATCGTCGGTCACCAGACCGAAGAGGGCAAACCGCCCATGGCGATGGCCATGGACATCGACGTCGAAGTGGGCCAGGACAAGCTGTCGTTCAGCGGCTTTGGCCTTACCGCCAACCTGCTTGGCCATGTGCACATTGGTGATAACCTCGACACCCGTGGTGAGCTGAGCCTGGCAGACGGCCGCTACCGTGCCTACGGTCAACGCTTGACCATCCGCCGAGCGCGGCTGCTGTTCGCCGGCCCAATCGACCAGCCGTACCTGGACATCGAAGCAATCCGCAAGGTTGACGATGTGATTGCTGGTATCCGCCTGAGCGGCAGCGCCGAACAGCCCACCACGAAGGTGTTCTCGGAGCCGGCCATGAGCCAGGAGCAGGCGCTGTCGTACCTGGTACTGGGGCGGCCATTGGGCACCTCCGGCGAAGACAACAACATGCTCGCCGAGGCGGCCTTGGGCTTGGGGCTGGCCGGCAGTGCCGGCATTACCGGCAGCCTGGCGTCGAGCCTGGGCATCGACGACTTCCAGTTGGATACCGAAGGGTCGGGCAACAGCACCAGCGTGGTCGCCAGCGGCAACCTGACTGAAAAGCTGAGCCTGCGTTACGGGGTAGGGGTGTTCGAACCCGCCAACACCATCGCCTTGCGTTACAAGTTGAGCAAGAAGGTCTACCTTGAAGCCGCCAGCGGGCTGGCGAGTTCACTGGATATCTTCTACAAACGCGACTTCTAGGCCTGCGCCGGGGCGGTCGTCAACGGACGATGGCCGCCTCGATGAACTCATTGGTGTCGGTTGGGGGCGGCGATTGGGTAGCGCGTACCGGGACGATCAGGCTGGTGTATTCCTCGATCAACCGGTTCAGCGCCTCCGGCGGCTCACTCGCCTGGAACTGCATGCGGATCTGCACTTCGTCTGGGTCCCGGCTTTCACCCTGACGGCCCTGGCCGCCGATGGTCACCTTGAAGCTGGCGGCCTTGCTCTCGGCTGCCGTCAGCAGCGCCTGTTGCGCTTCAGTACCTTTGACCCTTACAGACAAATCGACCTGCATGCGCTCCAGGGCCAGCCCCTTGGGTGATACCAGGGCGAACAATGGAACGCGCATGATGTGCTGGCCGTCCATCGCCACCTCGACCATCTTGGCCTTTATAGGGGCGCCCAACGCCTCGGTGTCGCATTCGAAGAACTGGTCGAAGAGGTTGATGTACTGCTGGGCGATCAAACTGTTGGTGGCGCTGGCGGCCTCTTGCAGGCCACGGGTGATCTCGCGCAGGTCGATGGAGGTCATGGGGGCAGGGGGCTTTTGCAACGATCCGACTCCTCAAGCCAGGTTATGCCCCTCTCATTGCGGGAAGAGGGGCTCGAGGGTGAAGTGCAAGGGTCTTAAGGGGTCGGTAGTTTTTCAGGCTCAGGCCCTTTCAAGGTATCGGCCTGGGAAATTTCGTCCGGGCTTTCCAGCGCGGCCGTTCTGACAACGGTTGGCTTGGTCGCGGCGTCAGTCAGAAACTCGATTACCCTCATCATCGCTTCGGGCGGTTCCTGGCGTTTCAAGGTCGTGTTGAAGGCATAGCGGGCGCGGGTATCTGTCTTGCGGGTTTGCGTGGACTTGTGGCTCACGCTGCCTTTCACGTTCAGCTTGAACGGCCCCCAGCCCAGGGAGGCGGTCGTTTCTGCATTCATGTCCTTGCTGGATACATCTTCGGACATCTGGCTGATGACCAGCTCGAACTCGACATTACCCTCTTCAATGGAAATGTTCGGGTGGGTAATGGCCGCCAGCAGCGGCACTTTCATGGTCTTGCTGACCACACCCTTGTATTCGCCTTGTTCGTCGACGATGGTTTCGTCGTAGTCGAACTGGATGGCGACGGCCTTGCCATCCTGGACGCACACCTGCATCAGGAAGTCGGCGTACGATTTACTGGCAGTCACCTGCGCCTGGACCATGGCCTGCAAGGGGCCAGCAATCAGGCGGTCCATCGGCAGGGCGTTGATGACGGAGCCAATCAGGCTGTTATCTATCGACATATAAGGAAACTCATCTTCTGGTGGGTTGAGGCAACCGCATAAGGGCTGCTACGGTGCTTGGGTATCAGCGAGTGCAAGGCTCCTGGCGCCGGATGTTGCCGATCTGGCGCAGGCTCAGGCCGTACTTGTTCGCCAGCAGGCTGCGTGACAAGCCGTTGGCGCTTTCCTTCTGGATCTGCTGGTTGCGCAGTTGGCGCAGAAAGTGGTCAGCCTTGGGAATTTCCAGTGCGACCCCGGCAAAGCGCTTGATCAGTGCGTCTAACGCTTCGGCTGGCAGCACGTCGGCGAGCTTGGTGCGCTCGCGGTGCTTGGGAATGTATTTGGGCCTGCCGCCGTAGGCGCAGGTGAGCTGGTAGGCGTTTTCGATACCGATACACTCGATCAAGGCCTGCAACGAGTGGGGCAGTTGGCTGATATCGATCTGGCTCAAATCTGGCAGTTGCATATGGCGCTCCTTCGGGATGGGTGGATGTGCGACCCGATCACCCACGGCGTTATGTCGAAGGTGTGAGCAAATTCTGTGCGACAGCCAAGGCGCGTCGCTAGGCGACATAGGGGCTGGGGGTTGTAGCTTCGGTGAGTAGGTTTTGCAGGCAACGATATCTGGCGGTGTAGGAAATCGCGTTGACTTCCGGCTGTACCGTAAGGCGACCCATCTGGTTACTCCCATTGATGCGAATGGGTCAGGCAACCATCAGTCGCACGGATAGCTGCTCAGCAAGCTGGCGCTAGCCAGGTAGGCGCGAGGGGTGGCGCGCATGCCTTGGGGCAATGTGCGCCAATCGACCAACAGGCAAAGCGCATGCAACGGCTGCCCGTTGCGCTGGCCAATGGCCGGGCCGGCAAAGCTGCGGCGGTACAGTGCCTGTGTCTGGCGCAGTGCCTGTACCTGGTCGGCCTGGGCCAGGGTTTGCCGAGCCAGGTCGGGTAACCGGGCCGCAGGCACGCTGAAATGTACCGGCGCAGCACCAGCCTGCAGGTAGCCGGCCTGGCGGACACGTTGCCACAATTGTTGCCATTGGCTGGCACCGGCATGGGTAGCCAACTGGTGGCCCAGTTCGAGCAGGTGTTCGTCAGGCGTCTGCTGGGTGTCCAGCGCATGAAGGGAGAGGGGGGACAGAAACAGCGATGCGAACAGCAACGTTTTGTACATGGTGCCTCCGGCATAGGTGCTTGGAACTCCCATGCTTTCAGGCCCGCGCTGCCCCACCCAGCAGGAAATACAGCGCTGTGGGCAGTGACCGTTGTATCATTGCCGCCGCTCGTTGCGAGCCATTTGCCCCTGATGTTGCAAGGAACCTTCGATGACACACGTGCAGCGCCTCAAATATTCACTTTTGATCATCCTGGTGGTACTGGGCCTGATGCTGGGCCTGTCCCATCTGCAGAAGCAGGGCACAATCAGTGAACAGACCTTCCAGATGCTGGCCATCGCCATTGCCGTGGTGGTCGTGGTGATCAACGGCATTCTGCGGCGCAAGGTCAAGCCCTGATCTGCGCGGGCCGGCCAGGCATGGCCGGCCATGCGCTCAGCGCGAGAGTGTTTGCTCCAGTACGGCACGCGCCTGGGGGTTGAGGCTGTAACATTTGTCGCTACCCAGCTGGATGACGCCTTCGGTGCACAGGCGCTTGAGTACTTCGCGCACACTGAGGAACGACAACGGGATATCCAGTTGTTCCAGTTGTGCATGCACACCGCGCACGCCAATACTGCGGCCATTGCGGTCGGCGGCGTGCAAAGCGTCGATCACCTTGAGGCGGATCAGGCTGGTGCGCAGGCCGAAGGTGCGCAGCAGCTCGCGGATCTGTTCATTGCCGATGCGTTCTTCAGAAAAAGCGTCCTGTCCATTGGGCGCTTTGCCTGGGACGCGCCCGGCCTGGATCGAGGGTTGCGGGTTGTACATGTGAATGCTCCTTTTCGTGGACGAACCCGAAATGTGGTTGCCTCACTTACTAGGACGAATGAGAACGCAAAAACTGCAACCCACTCGTAAAAAAAATGCCTGCTCCTCATCAAGACGTTCCATCGCCTTGTAATACGTAAAATTTTCATCTGGCCATTCGTCTGATCGGGATGACCCCCGAATCCGAGGAGTGCCCGTGTTTCCACTTTCCCGTCCCATGACGTGCGCCGGCCTGGCCGCTGCCCTGGTGGCCTTCAGTATCGGCGTACAGGCGCAGCCCGCCGTAGCCGATACCAGTGCCCAGATCCGCCGCACCAGTTTTGGCGTGCCGCATATCGTGGCCAAGGATGAGCGCGGCCTGGGTTATGGCGTTGGCTATGCCTATGCCCAGGACAACCTGTGCCTGCTGGCCAATGAAGTGCTGACCGTGAGCGGTGAGCGATCGCGCTTTTTCGGCGCCAAGGGCAAGACCCTGGAGCAGCGTGACAACCTGGCCAGCGACCTGTTTTTCACCTGGCTCAACAGCCCTGCGGCGGTCGATGCGTTCCTGCAGGCACAGCCAGCGCCGGTACAGGCACTGCTGGCGGGTTATGCCAGCGGCTACAACCGGGCATTGGCCGAGCGCCGTGGCCAAGGGCTGCCCGCCGAATGCGGCGAGGGTGAGTGGGTGCGGCCTATCAGCAGCCAGGACCTGGTCAAACTGACCCGCCGGTTGCTGGCCGAGGGCGGTGTCGGGCAGTTCGTCGAGGCGCTGGCGGGGGCACACCCTCCAGCACTGACCCGCCAGGCATCCTCAGCGGGTTTTGCCGCTGCGCTGGCCCGGCAGGAGCGGTTCGCCTCGGAGCGTGGCAGCAATGCTGTGGCAGTAGGTGCGCAGCGTTCGGCCAATGGCCGCGGCCTGTTGCTGGCCAACCCCCACTTCCCGTGGATGGGCGGCATGCGCTTTTACCAGATGCAACTGACCATTCCTGGCCAGCTCGACGTGATGGGCGCAGCATTACCGGGCCTGCCGATGATCAACATCGGTTTCAACCAGCACCTGGCGTGGACGCACACCGTCGACACCTCTAAGCACTTCACCCTCTACCGCCTGCAGCTCGACCCCAAGGACCCGACGCGCTACTTGCTCGATGGCAGGTCGCTACCGCTGGCCCGGCAAACCATCCGTGTGGCGGTCAAGGCCGAGGATGGCAGCCTGAGCCAGGTAGCGCGGCAGGTCTACAGCTCTCAGTTCGGCCCGGTGGTGCAATGGCCAGGTCGCCTGGACTGGGATGTGCATGCGGCCTACAGCTTGCGTGACGCCAACCTTGAGAACACACGTGTACTGCAGCAGTGGTACCAGATCAACCGTGCCGACAGCCTCGCGGCATTGAAGGGTTCGGTCGAGCAGTTGCAAGGCATCCCTTGGGTCAACACGCTGGCCGTGGACCAGGGTGGGCGGGCTTTGTACCTGAACCAGTCGGTCGTGCCCTATGTCGACCAGCAACTGCTGGATACCTGCAGCAACCCGCAGGCGCAAGGGCGCGTGGTGGTGCTGGATGGTTCGCGTAGCGCCTGCCAGTGGAAGGTGGACGCGCAGGCGGCGCAACCGGGCATTTTCCCGGCCCGCTTGCTGCCGAGCCTCGAGCGTGAAGACTTCGTGCAAAACTCCAACGACCCGGCCTGGATGGCGAACCCTGCACAGCCGCTGACCGGCTACTCACCCTTGGTCAGCCGCAATGACCAGCCGCTGGGCATGCGTGGCCGTTTTGCCCTGCAGCGTTTGCAAGGCACCGCCCGGTTGGGTGTGGATGAGCTGCAGCGCATGGTCACCGATGACGAGGTCTACCTGGCCAGCCTGGTGCTGCCGGACCTGCTGCAATGGTGCAAGGGTGCCAGCGCGGATGTGCAGGCCGTGTGCAGCAGCCTGGCTGCCTGGAACGGCAAGGCCGACCTGGACAGTGGCATTGGCCTGGTGCATTTCCAGAATCTGTTCACTGCCTTGGCCGAGCACCCGGAAAGCTGGCGGGTGGCGTTCGACCCGGCCGACCCGCAGCACACCCCGCGCGGCCTTGCGGTCGAGCAAGCCGCGGTGCGTAAGCTGGTACACGATGCAGCACTGGCGTCGATCAAGCAGGTAAGTGAGAGTGGCGTGGCCGGGGAGGCGCGTTGGGGGCAGGTGCAGCAGGCGCTTGATGGCACGCCGGTACCGGGTGGCCCGCAGGCGCTGGGGGTGTACAACGCGATTTACAGCGTGCCGCACGGGCACGGCAAGCGGCTGGTGGTCAGTGGTACCAGCTACCTGCAACTGGTCAGCTTCACCGACAAAGGGCCAGAGGCGCGTGGGCTGCTGGCGTACTCGCAGTCCAGCGAGGCCGCTTCGGCGCACGCCAGTGACCAGACCAAGGCCTTCGCGGCCAAGCAACTGGCGCTGATACCGTTTACCGAGGCACAGATCAAGGCGGACCCTGAGTACCGGGAATCGGTGATCAGTGAGCGGGACAAGGGGGCAATGGCGCAGCAGTAAGGCATGCTGGCCACTTCGCGGGTCACCCCCGAAGTGGCCAGTGCTGGCAACCCGCTGGTGTCGGGGTCAGGAAAACTCGAACGGCGCCAGCTGGAACCCTTGCTCGTCAACCTGCAGGGCCCAACCCCGGCGGTCCCAGTCGCCCAGCACGATGCGCCGTGCTGGCTGCCCATCGACCATCAGCTTGTGGATCGCCGGGCGGTGGGTATGGCCATGCACCAGCGTGCGCACGCCATGCGCCGCCATCACCTTCGGTACTTCCTCCGGCGTGACGTCGACAATTTCGGTGGATTTCATCCGCGTTTGCGTGCGGCTTTCGCTGCGCAGCTTGCGCGCCAGCTTGTAGCGGGACGACAACGGCAGGTGGCGCAAAATCCACAAGCTCAGCGGGTTGCGCAGCAAACGGCGCATTTTCATGTAACCCAGGTCGCGGGTGCACAAAGTGTCGCCATGCATCAGCAGCACCTGTTCACCGCCCAGCTCGATCACGCTGGGGTCGCTCAGTAGCGTACAGCCTGCGGCGTCGCAGAAGGCCTGGCCAATCAGGAAATCACGGTTGCCGTGCATCAGGTAGATGGCCGTGCCGCTGTCGCTCAGCCGGCGCATGGCCTGGCAGATCGACTGCTGGAAGGGCGTCATGGCATCGTCACCGATCCACGCTTCGAAAAAGTCGCCAAGAATGTACAGCGCCTTGGCGTGGCGGGCACGGCCATCGAGCAGATCAAGAAACGCCCGGGAAATATCCGGGCGTTCTTCTTGCAGATGCAGATCGGAGATCAGCAGTATCACTCAATGATCTCGGCTTTCTCGATGATCACGTCGTCTTTCGGTACGTCCTGGTGACCCGCTTTGGAGCCGGTGGCGACTTTTTCGATAGCGTCGACAATTTCACGGCCTTCGATCACTTCGCCGAACACGGCGTAGCCCCAGCCCTGCACGTTCTTGCCGCTGTGGTTGAGGAAGTCGTTGTCGGAGGCGTTGATGAAGAACTGCGCCGAGGCGGAGTGCGGCTCCATGGTGCGGGCCATGGCGATGCTGTACTTCTTGTTCTTCAGGCCGTTGTCGGCTTCGTTCTGGATGCTGGCGCGGGTTTTCTTCTGGCTCATGCCGGCCTCGAAGCCGCCGCCCTGGATCATGAAGCCCTTGATGACACGGTGGAATACGGTGCCATCGTAGTGGCCGTCCTTGACGTACTGAACGAAGTTTTCGGTAGTCAGAGGCGCTTTCTCGGCGTCCAGCTGCAGGACGATGTCGCCGTGGTTGGTGCTCAGTTTGACTTTGGACATGCTGAAACTCGCTCTTTCAAGGCAATCAGAAATTAGGGTGCGCAGTGCGCGGGTTATCACCTGACGCAGGATCAAGCGAACTCGACACATGGCGCGCACTGGCCATTTTGCCAGGCTGCGGCAAAAAGCCGTGATAAATCACATCAGTTTGTTTGGGCCCGACTGTCAGCAGCTTGACTGCTTCGGCTATGATAGGCCCTTTGATTCAATCGGCCTACCCAGGCTGGACACACGCATTCAAGGATCCTATGAGCAAGCCCACTGCCGACAACGCGCCCAACGCCGCTGCCAAAGGCGCCCCCGCTGTCCCTGCGAACTTCCTGCGGCCGATCATCCAGGCCGACCTGGACTCGGGCAAGCACAGCAGCATCGTCACCCGTTTCCCGCCGGAGCCCAATGGTTATCTGCACATCGGCCACGCCAAGTCGATCTGCGTCAACTTTGGCCTGGCAAAGGAATTCGGCGGCGTCTGCCACCTGCGTTTCGACGATACCAACCCGGCCAAGGAAGACCAGGAGTACATCGACGCCATCCAGAATGATGTCAAGTGGCTGGGTTTCGACTGGGCCGGCGACGTGCGTTATGCCTCCGACTACTTTGACCAGTTGCACGACTGGGCGGTCGAGCTGATCAAGCAGGGCAAGGCCTACGTCTGCGACCTGACCCCTGAGCAAGCCAAGGAATACCGCGGCAACCTCAAGGAGCCGGGCAAGAACAGCCCGTTCCGCGAGCGCAGCGTGGAAGAAAACCTCGACCTGTTCGCCCGCATGAAGGCCGGCGAGTTCAAGGACGGCGAGCGCGTGCTGCGGGCCAAGATCGACATGGCCTCGCCGAACATGAACCTGCGTGACCCGATCCTGTACCGCATCCGCCATGCCCACCATCACCAGACTGGTGACAAATGGTGCATCTACCCCAACTACGACTTTACCCACGGCCAGTCGGACGCCATCGAGGGCATTACCCACTCGATCTGCACCCTGGAATTCGAAGGGCATCGTCCGCTGTACGACTGGTTCCTCGACAACCTGCCGGTGCCGGCACATCCGCGCCAGTACGAGTTCAGCCGCCTGAACCTGAACTACACCATCACCTCCAAGCGCAAGCTCAAGCAGTTGGTGGACGAGAAACACGTCGACGCCTGGGACGACCCACGCATGTCGACCCTGTCGGGCTTCCGTCGCCGTGGCTACACCCCGGCCTCGATCCGCAATTTCTGCGAAATGATCGGCACCAACCGTTCCGACGGCGTGGTCGACATGTCGATGCTGGAGTTCAGCATCCGTGACGACCTGGACCGCACCGCACCGCGCGCCATGTGCGTGCTGCGCCCGCTGAAAGTGGTCATCACCAACTACCCCGAAGGCCAGGTCGAGCAGCTTGAGCTGCCACGTCACCCGAAGGAAGACATGGGTGTGCGCGTGCTGCCGTTCTCCCGCGAGCTGTACATTGACCGCGACGACTTCATGGAAGAGCCGCCGAAGGGCTACAAGCGCCTGGAACCGGATGGTGAAGTGCGCCTGCGTGGCAGCTACGTGATCCGCGCCGACGAAGCCATCAAGGATGCCGACGGCAACATCGTCGAGCTGCGTTGCTCGTACGACCCGGACACCCTGGGCAAGAACCCTGAAGGCCGCAAGGTCAAAGGCGTGATCCACTGGGTGCCGGCCGAGGGCAGCGTCGAGTGCGAAGTGCGCCTGTACGACCGCCTGTTCCGCTCGCCGAACCCGGAAAAGACCGAGGAGGGCGGCAGCTTCCTGGACAACATCAACCCTGGTTCGCTGCAAGTGCTCAGCGGTTGCCGTGCCGAGCCGTCGCTGGCGCAGGCGCAGCCCGAGGACCGCTTCCAGTTCGAGCGCGAAGGCTACTTCTGCGCCGACCTGAAAGACAGCCAGCCGGGCCGCCCGGTGTTCAACCGCACTGTCACCCTGCGTGACTCCTGGGGCAGCTGAGGAACCACCGTGCTTACCATTTACAACACCCTGAGCAAAGCGAAGGAAACCTTCAAGCCGCTGGATGGCAACAAGGTGCGCATGTACGTGTGCGGCATGACCGTGTACGACTACTGCCACCTGGGCCATGGTCGCAGCATGGTGGCCTTCGACCTGGTCACCCGCTGGCTGCGCAAGAGCGGCTATGACCTGACCTACGTGCGCAACATCACCGACATCGATGACAAGATCATCAATCGGGCCAACGAGAACGGCGAAACCTTCGACGCGCTCACCGCCCGCATGATCGACGCGATGCACGAAGACGAGCGTCGCCTGAACATCCTGCCGCCGGACCAGGAGCCGCGTGCCACCGACCATATCGCCGGCATGCACGCGATGATCCAGACCCTGATCGACAAGGGTTACGCCTACGCCCCGGGCAATGGCGACGTGTACTACCGCGTCGGCAAGTTCGTCGGCTATGGCAAGCTGTCGCGCAAGAAAATCGAAGACCTGCGCATCGGCGCACGCATCGAGGTCGACGAAGCCAAGCAGGACCCGCTGGACTTCGTGCTGTGGAAAGGCGTCAAGCCGGGCGAGCCGAGCTGGGAGTCGCCATGGGGCCCAGGTCGTCCGGGCTGGCACATCGAGTGCTCGGTGATGTCCACCTGCTGCCTGGGTGAGAGCTTCGACATTCACGGTGGCGGCAGCGACTTGGAGTTCCCGCACCACGAGAACGAGATTGCCCAGAGCGAGGCGGCCACTGGCAAGCAGTACGCCAACGCCTGGATGCACTGCGGCATGATCCGTATCAATGGCGAGAAGATGTCCAAGTCGTTGAACAACTTCTTCACCATCCGTGACGTGCTCGAAAAGTATCACCCGGAAGTGGTGCGCTACCTGCTGGTGGCCAGCCACTACCGCAGCGCGATCAACTACTCGGAAGACAGCTTGCGTGATGCCAAGGGCGCGCTGGAGCGCTTCTACCACGCCCTGCGCGGCCTGCCACGGGTGGCGGCCAAGGGTGGCGAAGCGTTCGTCGAGCGCTTCAGCGTGGCGATGAACGACGACTTCGGCACCCCTGAAGCCTGCGCTGTGCTGTTCGACCTGGTGCGCGAGATCAACCGCCTGCGCGACAGCGACCTGGAAGCGGCTGCCGGCCTGGCTGGTCGCCTGCGCGAGCTGGGTGATGTGCTGGGTGTGCTGCAGCTGGAAGCCGATGACTTCCTGCGTGCGGGTGCCGAAGGCAAGGTCGATGCTGCCGAGGTGGAAGGCCTGATTCAGGCGCGTCTGCAGGCGCGTACGGACAAGAACTGGGCAGAGTCGGACCGTATTCGCGACCAGCTCACCGCCATGGGCGTAGTGCTGGAAGACAGCAAGGGCGCGACTACCTGGCGTCTGGCTGACTGATCGGCGTATAGGGGCCGCAAAGCGGCCCCGCTTTTACTTGGCCAGCCCCGCGAGCGGGCAGTGCAGCACTAACCTGGCCCCACCCAGCTCGCTCTCTCCAATCTCCAGCCCGAACCCATGCAGGTCGACGATCGCCGCAACGATCGACAACCCCAGCCCGAACCCGGCATGGCGGTGGCCTTCATCACTGCGGTAGAACCGCTTCAGCACCGCAGTACGCTCTTCTTCGGGAATGCCCGGCCCGCTGTCCTCGATGGCCAGGTGCACGCCGGTATCGTCCTGTGTCGCGAAAATCCGCACCTGCCCACCCTCGGGCGTAAACTTGATCGCATTGCCTACCAGATTGGCCAGCGCCTCGAACAGCAGTTCGCGGTCACCGTGCAGAGCCGGCAGCTGTGCGGGCTGGTGCAATTCCAGATGAATGCCGCCATCCTCGGCCAATGGCAGGTAAAAGTCGTGCAGTTCGACCAGCAGTTCATGAGGGTCCAGCTGGACGAAACCAGCCCGGCGCTGGCGGTCTTCCAGCTCGCTGATGCGCAGTAACCCACGAAAGCGCGCCATCAAGGTGTCGGTTTCGCCAATGGCCTGGTCCAGCGCCTCGGCTTGCGCGGAATCCACGTCGCTTTGCTGGCGAATGCGGTAAAGCTGGGCGCGCAGGCGGGTCAGCGGGGTGCGCAGGTCATGGGCAATGTTGTCGCACACGCCTTTGACCTCGTGCATCAACCGCTCGATGCGGTCGAGCATGGCATTGACGATGGCGGCCAGCATGTCCAGTTCGTCGCGCCTGGCCGACAAGGGCAGGCGGTGAGTCAGGTCTCCCGCGACGATAAGCTCGGCCTGGGCCTGGATCGCACGGATACGCTTGAGCGGGCGGCGGCGCAACAAATACCAGCCGGCAAAGCCTGGGATCAGCGTCAAGGAGATACCCCAGAGCAGGGCATCGAGAATGATCCGGGTAACCACGAACAGTGAGCCGTTGTCGCGGAACAGTACCAACCAGCGGCCATCCTGTACCTTGATCGCTACCGCATCGCAGCTGTCGCGGGGCAGGTGTGGGTCGTCGGCATCCAGGCAGCGTTTCAATTCATGGATCTTGCCGTCCAGCCTGAGCTCCGGGGGCAAGGCTCGCACACTGCCGCCAATCGGGTTGAGCTGGGTGTCGAACAAGCCATAGGCATCGAAGCTGCGCTCCTCGAAGGCCTGGCTGGCGATCAGGGCGTCGTCCAGTTGTTTGCCGCTCATGTGCGCGAACAGGTGCTGACGCTGCAGCATGGAGTGGCGGGTGAGTTTGTTCAGGTAGCTGGACACCTCGAAGTACAGCACCCCCATGAGGATGCTGCTCCAGGCCACGAACAGAAAGCTGTACAGCGCCAGCAGGCGGCTGGTCGAGGAACTCCAGCCTTTAGACGGGTTCAGCAATGGCATAGCCGGAGCCCCGTACCGTACGGATCAGCGGCGATTGGCCGGGGGAGTCGATTTTCTTGCGCAGGCGGCCGATGTGCACGTCGATCAGGTTGGTGCCCGGGTCGAAGTGGTAGCCCCAGACTTCCTCGAAAATCATCATCCGCGTGATTACCTGGCCGCTGTGGCGCATCAGGTATTCCAGTAGCTTGTACTCGGTGGGCAGCAGGTTCAGCGTGTTGTCACCGCGACGCGCTTCGTGGCTGATCAGGTCCAGTTGCAGGTCGGCGACCTGCAGGCGGGTCTGGGTCATGGGCACGCTGTTGCGGCGCAGCAACACCTCGACCCGCGCGGCCATCTCGTCGGAGGCGAACGGTTTGGTCAGGTAGTCGTCACCGCCGGCACGCAGGCCGCGCACCCGCTCATCGACGTCGGAGAGGGCGCTGATCATCAGGATCGGCGTGGCGATCTTGAGGCTGCGCAGGGTGGTGACGATGGTCAGGCCATCGACCTCGGGCAGCATGCGGTCCAGGGTGATCAGGTCGTAGCCGCCGGCAATGGCCTTGGCCAGGCCCTCACGGCCGTTGTCGGCCCAATCCACCTCCAGGCCGTGGCTGGTAAGTTCGGCGACGATTTCCTGGCCGGTGACGGCGTCGTCTTCGATGGTCAGTACGCGAGGCATGCTGGTTCCTGGGCATCTAATAGAGATTTGATTGTGCCAAAGAATAGACAACCGGCGATTTAAGAAAAATTCATCTAGCGTGCGCCGATACCTTCAGCATGCATGATCTGCGCAATGATCGGCACCGGGGTCATCAGGTGCGAGCGCATCATGGCGCTGGCGCGCTTGGCATCACGGGCGAGAATCACCTCGACCAGCGCTGCATGCTCCTGGCGCTTGAGCTCCAGCGCCTGCTCGGAAAACACCGTCTGCGTCAGCCACAGATGGCGGTAGCGTTCGGCCTGGTCGAACAGGTAGGTGCGCGCTTGCAGCAGGTGCTTGGAGCCGCAGCCCGAGGCGATGGCGGTATGGAACGCCTTGTGCCGTTCGTCCCACACGTCCAGGCGCTGTTCACGGGTTTTCACCTCCACCACTTTGGCCAGGGTGTGCGAGTGGGCCAGCACCGAGGCCTCCCAGGCGTCGTCGCCGCGTTCGATGGCCAGGGCGATGATCATCGCTTCCAGGTTGGCGCGGGCATCATAGATGTCGTTCATCTCGTCCAGCGACATGGGCGCCACCCGGTAGCCTTTCTGGCTTATCGCGTTGACCAGGTGCTCTGCCACCAGTTGTGACAGTGCTTCGCGCAGCGGGCCCACGCCCAGGTCGTAGCGTTCCTTGAGGGCGCTCATCAACAGTTTTTCACCGGGTTTGAACACGCCGCGGATGATGTCCTTCTTGAGCCTCTCATACCCGCTGAATGCTGAGTTTTGTCGGGGGGCGAGCGCTTCCAAGATCCTGTTCCTCAAAACGTTTTGCCGATCATACCGAAACCCTCTGCCGACGAAAAACAATGGACAAAAAAGTCTAATGTCGCTTAATGATAAAAATGTAGACATTTTGAGTTTGTAGCGATATTTTTACCTCGCCCGCACTGCTCCAGGTCACTACCGGACGGCGCCACACAACTTTTTTTGCCAGGACACTGCCATGAACGCCTTTACGCAGATCGACGAACTTGTCATGCCGCTGCCGCTCGAACCGCAGGGCTACACCATTGCCCCCTCGAAACAGTCGCCGCGCCTGCTGGAACTGACCTTTGCCCGGGAAACCGTCGAAGCGTTCGTGCAGGCGGTTGCCCAATGGCCGGTACAGGCACTGGAGTACAAGTCGTTCCTGCGTTTTCGTGTAGGCGAAATCCTTGACGGGTTGTGCCAGGGCACCTTGCGCCCGGTGTTGCTCAACACCATCCTCGACCGCGCCAGCGGCGGCATGCTGATTACCCCTGTCGGCCTGGACGACGTGAGCCAGGCCGAGGACATGGTCAAGTTCACCACCGCTTGTGCACACCTGATCGGCCGTTCCAACTACGACGCCATGAGTGGCCAGTTCTACGCGCGCTTCGTGGTGGTCAACAGCGATAACTCCGACAGCTACCTGCGCCAGCCGCACCGGGTCATGGAACTGCACAACGACGGCACGTTCGTGAACCAGATCACCGACTACGTGCTGATGCTGAAAATCGACGAAAAGAACATGGAAGGCGGCAACTCGCTGCTGCTGCACCTGGACGACTGGGAGCAGTGCGACGAATTCTTCCGTCACCCGATGGCACGCCGCGAAATGCGTTGGACCGCACCGCCGAGCAAGAAGGTGGCCGAAGATGTGTTCCACTCGGTATTCGACACCGATGCCGAAGGCCGCCCGACCATGCGCTACATTGACCAGTTCGTGCAGCCGGAAAACTACGAGGAAGGCATCTGGCTGAACGCCTTGTCCGATTCGTTGGAAGGCAGCGAGAAGAAGGTTTCGGTACCGGTGGGGGTGGGCAGCTTCCTGCTGATCAACAACCTGTTCTGGCTGCATGGCCGCGACCGCTTCACCCCGCACGAGGGGCTGCGCCGCGAACTGATGCGCCAGCGTGGTTACGTCGCTTTCCCTAAACCGCTGTACCAGCGCGGGCAATAATGACAGGGCGCGGGGCGGGCGCCCGCCCACGCGTCTTTGCACAAAACGATGCCACCTGGGCCCGCGCGGGCCTCGGTGAGCAAGCCAGGCAATGCCTGCGTGTGAGGTAAGGCTGTGTACGATTTCATCATTATTGGCGGTGGCATTGTGGGCATGTCCACGGCCATGCACCTGATCAAGGTCTACCCGGACGCAAAGATTCTCCTGCTGGAGAAAGAGTCTGGCCCGGCCCGCCACCAGACCGGCCACAACAGCGGCGTGATCCACGCCGGTGTGTATTACACCCCCGGCAGCCTCAAGGCGCGCTTCTGCCTGGAAGGCAACAAGGCCACCAAAGCCTTCTGCACCCAGCACGGCATCCGCTTCGATGAGTGCGGCAAGCTGCTGGTAGCCACGAACGACCTGGAAATGCAGCGCATGAAGGCGCTGTGGGAGCGTACTGCGGCCAATGGCCTGGAACGCTACTGGCTGTCGGCTGACGAATTGCGCGAGCGCGAGCCCAACATCGTTGGCATGGGTGGCATCTTCGTGCCGTCCAGTGGCATCGTCAATTACGCTGAAGTCACTGCTGCCATGGGCGCCGAATTCCAACGTGCTGGTGGTGAAATCCGCTATGGCGCCGAGGTGGTCGGCCTGCAGGAGCAGGCCAGTGAAGTGATCGTGCGCACTCAGCGCGACGAGTTCCGCAGCCGTTTCCTGGTGACTTGCTCGGGCCTGATGGCCGACCGAGTGGTGAGCATGCTGGGCCTGCGCACCGAGTTCGTAATCTGCCCGTTCCGTGGCGAGTACTACCTGCTGCCCAAACAGCACAACCAGATCGTCAACCACCTGATCTACCCGATCCCCGACCCGTCGATGCCTTTCCTGGGTGTGCACTTGACCCGCATGATCGACGGCACCGTCACCGTTGGCCCCAATGCTGTACTGGCGATGAAACGCGAGGGCTACCGCAAGACCGACGTCAGCCCCAGTGACTTGTTCCAGACCCTGACCACCCCTGGCATCCTCAAGGTGCTGGCGAAGAACTTCCGCCCGGGCCTGATCGAGATGAAGAACTCGCTGTTCAAGGGCGGGTACCTCAAGCAAGTACAGAAATACTGCCCGAGCATCACCAAGGCCGACCTCACGCCTTATCCGGCTGGTGTGCGTGCCCAGGCAGTATCGCGTGATGGCAAGCTGATCGACGACTTCCTGTTCGTCAACACCGCGCGCAGCGTCAACGTGTGCAACGCACCGTCGCCAGCTGCCACCTCGGCTATCCCGATCGGCGCCTATATCGTCGAGAAAGTTTGCGAGCAGGTCAGCCTCCAGGGCGGCAGCTTCCCCAAAGCAGACCTGGCTGCCAACCAGCGGGCGGCTAGCTGACACCGCCGTAGCACCTCTTGCGGTTTCGTTTTACTCAACCCGAACTGCCCTACTCACCATTTAGGGCAGGGCGGGCTTTTTCGCGCCTGCGTCGGTGACGTGCAGCCGGCGGCCCCAGCGTGGGCATGACAAAAACAACAAGGTAGCGCCATGCAAACCCACAAGAACAATTTGAGTCATGGATTGAAATCACGGCATGTGACCATGCTGTCCATTGCCGGCGTGATCGGCGCCGGCCTGTTTGTCGGTTCTGGCCGCGCCATCGCCGAAGCAGGCCCGGCCACCATCCTGGCCTACATCCTGGCAGGCGGGCTGGTGGTATTGGTAATGCGGATGCTGGCCGAAATGGCGGTTGCCTCGCCGGATACCGGCTCGTTCTCGACTTACGCCGACCTCGCCATCGGCAAATGGGCCGGCTACACCATCGGTTGGCTGTATTGGTGGTTCTGGGTGCTGATCATCCCGATCGAGGCCAATATCGCCGCTACCATCATCAACTCCTGGGTCCCGCAGATGGAGATCTGGGTCTTGTCGTTGGTGATCACCTTGCTGCTGACCGCCACCAACCTGTTCAGCGTGAAGAACTACGGCGAGTTCGAATTCTGGCTGGCACTGGTCAAGGTGGTGGCCATCGTCAGCTTCATTGCCCTTGGCGTTTGCGCTATTTTCGGCCTGTTGCCGGGGTCCGGCGTCAGCGGCGTTTCGCGCCTTTGGGATACCGGCGGCTTCATGCCCAACGGCTTTGGTGCGGTGCTGAGCGCGATGCTGATCACCATGTTCTCGTTCCTCGGGGCCGAGGTGGTGACCATTGCCGCCGCCGAATCCGACGAGGCGGGCAAGCATATTTCCAAGGCCACCAATTCGGTGATCTGGCGGATTACCCTGTTCTACATCCTGTCGATCTTCATCGTGATCGCACTGGTACCGTGGACCGACCCTCGCTTGGCTACCGAAGGTTCTTATGTCACGGTGCTGGATACACTTGGCGTGGCTAATGCCAAGGCCATCATCGATTTCGTGGTGCTGACGTCGGTGACCAGCTGCCTCAACTCGTCGCTGTACACCGCCTCACGCATGGTTTATTCCCTGAGCCGGCGCGGTGACGCCCCGGCCTGTGCCCAGGTAACCAGCCGCAGTGGTACGCCGGTGGTGGCGGTGCTGTTGTCCACGGGTGCTGCATTTCTGGCGGTGATCGCCAACTACCTGGTACCGGCCAAGGTGTTCGGCTTCCTCATGGCAAGTTCCGGCGCCATTGCCCTGCTGGTGTACCTGGTCATCGCCATTTCCCAGCTGCGTCTGCGCCAGCGCCTGACTGCACAGGGTAAGACGTTGGGCTACCGCATGTGGTTGTTCCCGTGGCTGACCTGGGGCGTGATCCTGTTCATCAGCGGCGTACTGGTACTGATGCTGTTCCGGCCGGATCACCGCCTGGAAGTGGTGTCGACCATGGTGCTGGCGGTGCTGGTGGTGTGTTCGGGGCTGCTGGTGACCCGGCGCCGGGCGCGCGCGGTGGTGGTGGGGGGCGTAGGGCAGGGCGCCTGATGCGTCCGGCCTGAAGACAGACGAGCAAGTCGCATCAGGCTGTGAGAGGATGTCCGCCAACAAAGCCAGGACCCTGAACGCAGCCTGATGAAGACACCTAAAAGAATCGAACCCCTGATCGAAGACGGCCTGGTCGACGAAGTACTACGGCCGTTGATGAGTGGCAAGGAAGCCGCTGTGTATGTGGTGCGCTGCGGCAGCCAGGTGCGCTGCGCCAAGGTTTACAAAGAAGCCAACAAGCGCAGTTTCCGCCAGGCCGCCGAGTACCAGGAAGGCCGCAAGGTGCGTAACAGCCGCCAGGCACGCGCGATGGCCAAGGGCAGCAAGTTCGGCCGTAAAGAAGCCGAAGATGCCTGGCAGAACGCTGAAGTGGCGGCGCTGTTCCGCTTGGCCGGCGCTGGTGTAAGGGTACCCAAGCCCTACGACTTCCAGGACGGCGTGCTGTTGATGGAGCTGGTGACCGATGCCGATGGCGATGCGGCCCCGCGCCTGAACGATGTGCACCTTGAAGCCGAAGATGCCCGCGTATTCCATGCCTTTGTCATTCGTCAGATCGTGCTGATGCTGTGTGCCGGGCTGGTGCATGGCGACCTGTCCGAGTTCAACGTGCTGCTTGGCCCGGACGGGCCGGTGATCATCGACTTGCCGCAGGCAGTGGATGCGGCGGCCAACAACCATGCCTTCAGCATGCTGCAGCGCGACGTGGACAACATGGCCCATTATTTCGGGCGCTTTGCCCCGGAGCTGAAAAGCACCCGCTATGCGCAGGAAATGTGGGCGTTGTACGAGGCCGGCAAATTGCTCCCTGACAGCCCGCTGACTGGGGTGTTCGAGGATGACGAGCACGAGGCTGACGTGACCGGGGTAATGCGGGAGATCGACGCCGCCCGGATGGATGACGCCCGCCGTCGTGCGGCGCGCGCCGAGGCGGAGCATGGGCCGGCCAAGGCAGAGGAGCCGACGCCGCCCTGGCTGCAGTAACCGCTTGACTCACCGGCCTCTTCGCGGGCTCGCCCGCGAAGAGGCCGGCGCATGAGCGCACGCAACCGAAGCAGCCCTTGCCATTGACGCAAGACATAATCTCGTCATTTGGCCTTTTCACTGGCGCGCGACAGGCATAAGGTATACGCCGTTCAAAATGCCCTGGAGCTGTCATGTCCAACCAATTCCCGTCCGTTCGTCCCCGCCGCCTGCGCCAGAACGAGTCCCTGCGCACGATCTTCCAGGAAACCGAGTTCCGCCTGGAAGACCTGATCCTGCCGATCTTCGTCGAGGAGGGTATCGATGATTTCGTGCCGATCACCAGCATGCCCGGTGTCAACCGCATCCCCGAGAAGCTGCTGGCCCAGGAAATCGAGCGCTATGCCCGTGCCGGTATCAAGTCGGTGATGACCTTTGGCGTCTCGCACCACCTGGACGCCACTGGTAGCGACACCTGGAACGAAAACGGCCTGGTCGCGCGCATGTCGCGCATCTGCAAGGACACCGTGCCGGAAATGGTGGTGATGTCCGACACCTGCTTTTGCGAATACACCAGCCACGGCCACTGCGGTGTGCTGCATGACCACGGTGTGGACAACGACGCCACCCTGGCCAACCTGGGCAAGCAGGCGGTCATCGCCGCGGCGGCGGGTGCCGACTTTATCGCCCCGTCGGCGGCGATGGACGGCCAGGTACAGGCTATCCGCAGCGCGCTGGATGGTGCCGGTTTCCACGACACTGCGATCATGGCCTACTCGACCAAGTTCGCCTCGTCGCTGTATGGCCCGTTCCGCGAGGCCGGCGGCACTGCGCTGAAAGGTGACCGCAAGAGCTACCAGATGAACCCGATGAACCGCCGCGAAGCGGTGCGCGAGTCGCTGCTCGACGAGCAGGAAGGTGCGGATGTGCTGATGGTCAAGCCGGCCGGTGCCTACCTTGACGTGATCGCCGACATTCGCGCAGCCTCGCGCCTGCCGCTGGCGGCGTACCAGGTGAGTGGCGAGTACGCGATGATCAAGTTTGGCGGCCTGGCCGGCGCCATCGATGAAGGCCGGGTGGTGCGTGAGAGCATCGGCGCGATCAAGCGTGCCGGTGCCGACTTGATCCTGACTTACTTCGCCATGGACCTGGCCCGCGAAGGTATCTGAAGCCCAGCCTTCAGCAAACAAATGCCGCTGCTATTGCAGCGGCTTTTTTATGCCAATGCACAAAAAATCCGTAAGCGCTGAATTATTTAGTGTCCCGTTGTATCTGATCCCTTAGAGCATTCATCGACAGGGATACGGGTATGAAACCTCGCAAGAAAAGCGTCCAGCCAATCGGCCTGAAGGACATTACCATCGTCGACGACGCCAAGATGAAGAAGGCGATCACCGCCGCTGCGCTGGGTAACGCCATGGAGTGGTTCGACTTTGGCGTGTACGGCTTCGTCGCCTACGCCCTGGGCAAGGTGTTCTTCCCCAATGCCGACCCCAGCGTGCAGATGATCGCGGCCCTGGCCACCTTCTCGGTGCCGTTCCTGATCCGGCCATTGGGCGGGTTGTTCTTCGGCGCCTTGGGCGACAAGTTCGGGCGGCAGAAAATCCTCGCTGCGACCATCGTGATCATGTCGCTCAGCACCTTCGCCATCGGCCTTATACCGTCCTACGCCAGCATCGGCATCTGGGCGCCGATACTGTTGTTGCTGGCCAAGATGGCCCAGGGTTTTTCAGTGGGGGGCGAGTACACCGGTGCCTCGATCTTCGTTGCCGAATACGCCCCTGACCGCAAGCGCGGTTTTCTCGGTAGCTGGCTGGACTTCGGCTCGATTGCCGGGTTTGTGCTAGGTGCTGGAGTGGTGGTGCTGATATCCACCATTCTCGGTGAAGAGAAGTTCCTTGAATGGGGCTGGCGGCTGCCGTTCTTCCTGGCCCTGCCGCTGGGCATCATCGGCCTTTACCTGCGCCATGCGCTGGAAGAGACACCCGCGTTTCAGCAGCATGTCGACAAGCTGGAGCAGGGCGACCGTGAAGGCCTGGCTTCTGGGCCCAAGGTGTCGTTCAAGGAGGTGGCTACCCAGCACTGGCGCAGCCTGGTGACCTGCATTGGTGTGGTAATCGCCACCAACGTCACTTACTACATGCTGCTCACCTACATGCCCAGCTACCTGTCGCACAACCTGCACTACAGCGAAGACCATGGTGTGCTGATCATCATCGCGATCATGGTCGGCATGCTGTTCGTGCAGCCGATGATCGGCCTGCTCAGCGACAAGTTTGGCCGTCGGCCATTCATCATCGTTGGCAGTGTTGGCCTGTTCGCCCTGGCCATTCCGGCATTCATGTTGATCAACAGCGGCGTGCTGGGGGTGATTTTCGCCGGGCTGCTGATCATTGCCGTGCTGCTGAACTTTTTCATCGGCGTGATGGCCTCCACGTTGCCAGCGATGTTCCCTACGCACATCCGCTACAGCGCCCTGGCCGCTGCATTCAACATTTCGGTGCTGATAGCCGGGCTTACTCCGACCCTCGCTGCCTGGCTGGTGGAGAGTACCGGCGACCTCTACATGCCGGCCTACTACCTGATGGTAATCGCCGCCATTGGCCTGCTGACCGGCCTGACCATGAAGGAAACCGCCAACAAGCCGCTGCGCGGCGCGGCACCGGCGGCATCGGACATCGAGGAAGCGCGTGAGCTGCTGCAGGAGCACCACGACAACATCGAGCAGAAGATCGAGGACATCGATGCGCAAATCGCCGAACTGGAAGCCAAGCGCGAGACGCTGGCCCAGCAGCACCCGCGCATCGAATGATCAGCGCGGCATGTAGCCACGCTGCCAGGCGCGCGGGATGAACCGCGACACCAGGGCCAGCATGCAGGCCAGCGCGCAACTGCCGGCCAAGGCCTGCAGGCCCAGGTGTTGTTGCAACCAGGCGCCGAGCGCAGCCCCCAGCAGCATGCCGGCCCAAGGCACAAGCTGCACCCGCCAGCCGTTGCGCCGCTCACCCAGCAGCCAGCGCCCCAGGCCACGGCCGAAACGCGACAGGGCGCCGGTCACGTAGGTCAGGCCGATGGGCAGGCCATTCACCTGTTCGACCACAGCATTGATCATGCCCATGGCCAGCGTTGCGGCCAACAGCGCCGGAAAGGTGGCTGGCAATGGCCACGCTGCCGCGAACGCCAGCAGTGCGGCAACCACCAGCAGCACCGGCCAGGCCCGACGGCCCAAGCCACGCGCCATCAGCACGCCCAATGCATTGCCCGCGACAAAACCCAGCACTGCGCCACTCAGGCGCAGCACCAGGGCCAGATCTGCCTCACTGATGGCCACTGCCAGGCGTGTGGTGTTGCCACTCATGAACGACACGAAGTCGCCCAGTGCCAACAGGCCAATGGCATCGGTCATGCCGGCCAGCACCGACAGCGCGGCGACCAGGCCGAGGCCGACGCGGCCACGCAGTACTTGCAGGCGTAAACGCTTGGCCGTGCGCGCGGTGAGGGCGTTAGGCAGCATGTGCAGGCCTCAAGGCAGCTGTTTTTCGCGGGCCAGGGTGCCTTTGATGGTGCGCTCCACCACTTCGACCAGCACCATGGTCTGGTGGTCGACCTCGATGTTTAGCAGTTCGCCGGCCTTGTAGCTGGCGAAGGTGGTCTGACGCAGGGTTTCCGGGATCAGGTTGATGGTGATGACGTTGTCCTCCACATCAGCGACGGTCAGGCTGCAGCCATTGACCCCGATGAAACCACGCGCAAACACGTACTTGCCCCATTCCGGCGGCATGCGGAACTTGATGAAGGCGCCGGTTTCCTTGATCGACAGCTCGACGATTTCGGCAGTGGTGGCGATGTGGCCAGCCATCAGGTGGCCGCCAACTTCGGCGTTCATCTTCGCTGAACGTTCGATGTTCACCCCTTGGCCTGCCTTGAAGTTACGCAGGTTGGTGCGTTCGAGGGTAGCGGTCATGGCGTCGAACCTGACCTGGCTGCCGTCGATTTCGGTGACCGACAGGCAAGTGCCTTCGACGCTGACGCTGGCGCCGATCTTCAGCGCTTCGAGCAGTTCTGGGGTGAGGTCGATGGTGAACTGGTTGTGGCCCGGGTAGGTGGTCACATCAAGCAGAGGGCGGACGGCCTGGACGATGCCGGTGTACATGGAGTTGCTCCTGGGCGCGGAAAAGAAAACACCCGAACGCTATGCCCGTAGCGCTGTAAATGCAAGGCTTCGCACGACCTTGCTTTGCTACTGCCAATTTGTAAAAGCCCCCGCCTGGCTTCCCTCCGTGCAGTCATGCGTGAGAACCAGCCCCTCGGCGTGACAACGTTCCATCCGCAGGAATACTGATAAGTAGTTCAGGCGCGGATGCAATTGGCGACCACACTTCGTTCAGGTTGAAATACAGCGTGACGTCTAGTTTTAACATTGCGCTTTGTGAGGATGGGGTCGTGTGATTGAACCACTGCATGAATCCATCCGCCAATTGCTCGACCAGCGTGGCGAAAGAGTGGGCGTTGTCGGCGATAGTTTCAGAGTCACCGTTCGCAATACTCACATTGTCTACCAGCAGAATCGGAACCTCGCACCAAGCGTCCAATGCAGCAGCACTGGGGGCGGTAATCTGAGAGCGCAAACCCATGGCTATACTGAGGCAACATTCCCGGGGCCGTGCACGGCTTGCATTGGCGAACGGCGTCAAGGCAAGCTCGATAGCAGTGAACAAGTTGCCATCGCAGGCGAACTGGCGGCTTGGTAGGATGATATTTGGCACAACGGGAGCGCTGAAAGCAGATGCCGGCGACTGATAGACCAAGGCTGAGTTGGTCCGCGCCCCCGCAGAACCTTCAAGATTCGCGTTTCGCACAATCCACCAGGTCGAGCAAGCACTCTGGTATGCTCCGATATCGATATTCGCCCAGACGAATTTGAAAGTAGGCTCGTCCATCGCTGAAAGCGCTTGATCATCGTACTGTGCCACATACCAGCATGAGTCGTTATTGAGTGCCGCTACTTCACCTGCAAGCGCTACGCTGCAGGGGTGTTGGCCATTGATGGTTGGCCAGCCCATCTTCGAAAGGCCACACCCTGCCTCCACTTGTGAGCTTTGAGCGAACAGGCGCAGCGTCTTGCGCCCATTGGAGGCGCACGCGAAATCCAAAACATACAGAGCGCTTGCCTGATCAGCGGGAGGAGGAGCCGTTGACGCTCTCGGCACAGTTGCGCACGTGGACCAACGCCAGTTAGCCCATGTTTGGATGACGTGTTCAAACTGATTCAGCAATGCAGTAGTTACCCGTTGCTTTGCGGGACCATCGGTATGCCGTTCTGATGCCTCTTGTTGCAATGCCTGCATCTGTGGCCACAAGACCGGCCAGGCAACATTGAATGACGCAAGCGCGGCAAACATTTCCTGGTGATCACCTATGTCAGTTGAGTCGCAATCCTGTAGCGGCTCATCGATTGGCTTGTTGTAGGCCAGTCTTACCCAAAGCTGGTCTTGAGCACCGTGTGCGGGCAACTCCACTTGCGCCTCATAACTCCACTGCAGCGCTGTGCAGGCAGAGGCCTGGACACGCGCCTCGTGGGACAGTTTTGCTCGTTGACTCAACAGCGACGGTTGATGAGGGAATTCCCGCCTAGGCATTGGTACTTCAAGCATGGACATCGTTGTGAACTGGGGACCAGCCTGGTGACCCAGTACACAACGATTTCCATGCGAGTGCGTATAGCCAAACTCCATGAGTGTACCTATGAAACGCGGGACGCTCGATTCAGCTCGCAATGGAACCGGCGTGCTGACAGCGGCTGGTATTTGTACAATCGAGGCATGCAGATACGCATTTGAGAACGACGTTTGCACATGCTGCTCAAACTGATCCCGTGCGGCGCTCAGGTCGCCGTCTGACTGCATGGCGAAAACCGGAGCGACACCTGTGGCAAGCACTTTGGCAAGGGTTTCCTTCAACGTTACAAGCCGCTGATAGACGGTATCGTCGAACGAGGTGGGTGCGCCGTTGGTCATCAATGCGAGGAAATCGTCGAATGCGGACATGAAGGATTGCGCCCAGATGTCGAGGTCTAAGTCCCTGAATGTGAGCGTGTTGTAAGTCGGTTCCAATGTGCAGGTTTCATAATTTGGTACCACTGCCGTGCCGCTTATCAATCTATTGCTGATGGGCAACAGGGTGAAATAGCTTGCCGTTCTGCACCGTGTAACAAAGTCCACATGGTAGGGCTCAACCCAGCGCATGCCCCATAGTGACACCTGCGGCGTGAGCAGCTTGGCGAACAAGCCCGCATAGCGGTCGAGTGCCTCGCGCATTTGCTGGCAGACACAATTATCGTTGTTCGCAGTACGGCAACCGCTCATGCACGAAGCGAGTTGCTCGCATGGCAATTGTTGCCAAGTCACGCTTGGTACGCTGTACATTGCAGTCAGTGTGTACATGTGCCTGTATTCAGCTCCATCGAATTACTGGTTTATCGAGCGCTTGTTGCCAGGGGAAAATGTTCGCGGACCGATTTTCTCTCACTGGGGCGCTCAGCAATGCCGACTTTTGAGGGGGTAGATGGCCTGGCGACTGCCATCACATTAGGTCACGGACACTGTGCAGACAAACCAAAACCAGAAATTCTCAAGCGCAATGTTGACTGTACGAATAGTGGGCAAGGCCACTGCCGTACGCAGTGACCGTACTCTGAAATCAGAATTTCAACTGCCACTGCCCAACCACCGCATGGTTACGGCTGTTGCTGCCCAGTTCACCGCTATACCCGATGCCTACGCTTTGCCGCGCACTCAGCCCCAGGTCCAGCCCGGCCTCGACCAGCAAGCTGTCGCGGTCGATCGCACTGCCTTCGACACTGAACGCATCACCCCCTGCGATAAACGCCTGCCGCGTGCGGGTATCGATGCTGCCGTAAGTGTGCCGCCAGCCCAGGGTCGCCCGTGGCGTCAGGCTCATGCCGTTGTCCAGCTGCCCCAGGTGCGCCAGGCGCACACCGAAGGTGCTGCTAACGTTGTCCTGGGTATCGGCGTCCACGGCCAGCGCCGCATCGCCGCCTTGTTCCCGGTAATTGTCGCGGTGGTAGCGCTGGTAGCCGAGGTTGGCGAACGGCTCGGCGCTCAGGCGACCGCTGCCCATGGCGTAACCCAGCTCGATGAAGGCCTGCTGACTGTCGGCGTCGTAGTCACCCTCGAAACGCTCTTTGAAACCGGCAAACGCCACGTCGCGCTTGCTGTCGCCGTCGTGGCTGCTGTACGCCGCACCCAGGCGCACGGCCAGTGGGCCGCTCTGATGCTGGGCGTAGACGCCAGCGTGCCAGCTGCGCACCGTGCCATCCAGGCCAGTGGCGTCCAGGCGGGTGTGCGAGTAACCACCCAGCAGGCCCACGCGCCAGTCACCAGCCAACGCCCAGTCGACGCCCAGCACACCACCGCCGGTACGCTGCTCCAGTGTGCTGGCGCCATGGCTGCCATCGACCTTGCCGTAGCTGCCCAGCGCCTGTGCCCAGACGCGCCCCTGGGCAGTCGGGTCGTTGAGGTTGCGCGCTTCACGCGGCACGCCGGTGGCGGCCAGCGCCGGGCCGTCGCTGTCGTTCAGGCCAACCAGCAGGCCGCCAGCGCTGCCCATTGCCTGCATCGCGCCGAGCATGCTGCTGCCGACCTGCGACGCGCCAGCCAGGGTGGCGGCCGCGAGGTTGGCGGTATTGCTGCCGGACAGCTGCTCGATGGCATTGCCGGCACCGGCTGCGGTGGTACCGAGCACGGCGTTGTACAGGTTGCTGTTCTGCCCGAGGCTGGCCAGGCTGCGCGCGGCGACAGCCGCGTTGGCGGACGGTGCATAGTGCTCGAAGGCTACGTCGTTGCGGGTGTAGTCCAGACCTACCGAGGTGTTGTTGTAGCGCAGGGTAGGGGTGAGGAAGGCATAGTCGCTGCTGACTTGGGTGAAGGTGCCGTTCACGGCACCGGCGGTCAGCACGGTGTAGTGGCTCTGCCACGGGTATTCGCCGGCGCTTGGCTGCACATGCAACGTGGCGCCATCGAGGTTGGCAGTACCGCTGACATGGATCGGTGCACTGCTGCCGTCAGCGTTGACGCCATACACCAGGCTTGAACCCTGGCCAAAGCTCAGATCGCCCGCAACGGCGGCGACGCCCAGGCCGGTGTTGGTGAGCAGGGTGCCGTTCACTTGCAGCCCGCCGACCGACCCGCCACCGGCATACGTGGCGCCTTTTTCAATCAACATCGAGCCGAGGATGCTGCCCTGATTGATCAGCGTGGCGCCCGAGTTCACCACGCCACCTTGGCTGAAGTCTTCGAGGCTGGTCAGGGTCCAACTGCCGCCGCTGACCTTCAAGGTTTCGAAGTTGGCGCTGTTGCCGAAGTTGCCAGTGCCGTTCAGGGTCAGGCTGTCGATGCCAGCACCGCCATCGACCAGGCCGTTGAACGTGCCACCAGTCAGCACGGTGAGGCTGTCGTTGCCGGCACCCATGCTCAGCGCAAGGCCGTTGCCACCGCTGATAGTCCCGCTGTTGATCACGCTGTCGTCGTACTCGCCGATCAGCTTGATGCCAAAGCCGCCTTCGCCCTCGATGCGTCCGGCGTTGCTGATAGTGGTCGCGGCCACACCGGCACCTTCGGCGCCGTCATCGACCAGGATGCCGTTGTCGACACTGCGAATGACCCCACTGGTGGTATTGACGATGCTGCCACCGCCCATGGCAATGCCTTCGCTGCCATTTGGCCGGCCACCACTGTCGACGCCTTTGGCGCCCAAACCCTGGATGGTGCCGGCGTTGTATACATGGCCGATGTTGTCGATATCGACGCCATCTCCGTCGCCATTGATCTTGCCGTCGGCGATGGCACCGGTGATGGTCCCCCAGTTGTACACCGTGCCGCTGCCGTCGGAGCCGAAACCCGAACCGTTGCGCCCGGTAACGCTGGCGCCCTCGTAGTTGTACAGCGTGGCATCGGTCTTCAGGTCGACGCCGTGGCGGTCGGCGCTGATGGTGCCGTGGTTGTACACGGTGACCCCGGTAGAAGTGCCGATCTTGATGCCGTCCCACTTCTGGTCCAGGCCGTTCTTGTCCTGTGGCGCGGTGTCGGTGTAGATCAGCCCGTAGTTGGTGATCGTGGCGTTGGAGCCGGTCTTGATCGCGTCGTTGCCTACGGCGTGGATCACGCCTGTGGCCTGGTTCTCCAGGGTGGTGGTGAACGCTGGATTGTTCAGCGTTTCGAGGTCGATGGCCTGGCCGTCGACGGTGGACGCGATGGTGCCCGCGTTGATGATGCTCAGGCTACCGCCGGCGGCAGGGTTGGTCTGCAAGCGCAAGCCGTCGTTGCTGCCTTGGATCAGCCCCCCGGCGTGGTTGGTGATGACGAAGTGGCTGAGGTCTTCGCCGTCGCCCTTGCTGTCAATGCCACGGCCATCGGTTGAGCGGATGATGCCGGCGTTATCGACGCTCACCGTTGCACCACTGGTGTGCTTGGGCAAAATCACGCCGTCGTCGTCACTGGCCACGATGCTGCCACTGGCCGTCACTATCAAGGTGTCGGACTTTTTCAGCTCCAGGGTGTCGGTGCTGGCGCGGTCGATCAGGTAATCCTTGGCAAAGGCGCTGGGGGCGGAGGCAGCACAGGCCAGGGCGATGCACAGGGCCAGGCGGTTGGGCGTGAAATGCATTGGGCGACCATGGGTGAGTGTTCAGGGGCGCCCAATATGGCCATTCGATATTACGATTTGATTGATCGGGTGGCTGTTTTCATCGCCAATTACACATGTCCGCTACTGTTGACGATGCGCAGGCACAGCGCCTCGTACGGGTCCAGGTTCACCATCAACCGCCCATCTTCGCTCAAGTCGCCTTCGACCGTTTCGTTGATCATGTCCACCACCGGCCCAGGCGTGAACCCGTCCAACAGCAGCTCCTCGGCAATCGTTTCATGGCCAAAGTTCAACGCACTGATCTGGATGCCGCGCCCGGCTGGCAGCTCATGCACCATCACCAGCAGCCCCGGGCTGATGACCTCGGGTACCAGCACCTGACGGCTGGTGGCAATGCCATAGGCCTGGCGTACCGCTAGCAGTTTCTTCACTTTGCAGGCAAACGAATCAACCGCTTCCAGCTGGCTGTCGAGGCTGCCGTACAGTGCCCGTGCACGCGGCATGCCACGCACTGACGCCTCGGCTTGCGGGTCAAGCCCGGCAAGGTCATAGCCGCCCCGGTGAATCCAGCGGGTATCGCCATCGAGCATGCGCTCGGCCACGGCTTCGGCGGGCAAGGGCAGGGCGCCGACCAAGTCCCAGCCAGACAATGCGACCACCCCGGGCTGCATGGCGTTGTACATGACCAGCAGCAGGTGCACCTTCTGGATCAGTTCGATGTCAGCCGTGCCAATCTGCTCGAGGTCGCGAATGCCCAGTGCGGCAGCGATCAGGCTGGCGGTGGTGCAGGCGATGCCATTGGTGACGAAACGCAGGTTGTAGGGCGCATGTTCGCCCGACAGCCGTTCGTAGATCTCTTCGCGGATGTGTTCGCGCAGGATGCTGCCAGGCAGGGTCTGGCCTTTGTACAGGTACATGTCGTGGGCATGCAGGGTCCAGAAGTGCACCAGTTCCACCGTCAGCTCGTCGTGGTTCTGCAGGGCATGGATCAGCGAGGCCGGGTCGATGCCGAAGGCATGCATTTCTTTGAGCATCAGGCGCAGGAACGCGGTGTCGCCGGTCAACAGCGCATGCTGATAGGCCGGCCGGGTAATGAAATCGTAGGACAGGTCGGCACCGCCCTTGGACATCTGCGCAATGTCATCAAGGGTCAGGTTGAGCTCCTGGAAGCTGAAACCACCGGCCTTGCGGATCATGCCGCCGATCAACTGATTGCCGACGATCGACAGCGGATGGCTTTCCGACCAGGCGGTGCCGCTGGCGCGCGTTTCCACGCCGAGAAAGCCGTTGGCGTCCAGGCGCAAGCCGCGCGCACCCAGGCAATCCAGGGCGTGCAGCGCGTCGCCAATGATCATCTGCTGGGCGGCGAAGGTCGGGTCCAGCCAGTTCAGCGACGGTTGGCCTTCCTTGAAGTAGTGCAGGTACACCCAGCGCCGGGTCTTGCCGTCGACGCCTGTGACCGGTGGCGTGGCGCTCCAGTCGGTTTCCTTGACGCCCGGCTCGAAGAAAATGACCCGTTGCAACTGGCCGACGATGTAGTGGCGGGCCTTGAGCTCGTCGCACTGAGCTGGCAGCAGGTTGACCGCGTCGCGGCCGACGGGCACCTCGGGCAGTAGCGGCCAGTCTTCTTCGCGCACCTCGACCATGTGGTACAGCCCAGGGTAGGGGCCGTGGGCAAGCTCGGCGAGGCGGAAGTCGGCCCCCTTGCCGGTGTGCGAGGGGATCAGGTCGTCAATGGTCACGGCATTGTGCGCGGCGGCCATGCGGCTCATCTGGATCAACTCCTGCTCGCTGCCGTACAGCGGGTCGATGTCGAAACTGATGCGGTCGAAGTTGCCATCCACGCTGGGGGTGAGTTCGCGGCCGCGGATACCCCCGGAGCGCTTGATCGGGCCGGTGTGCAGGCCCTGTACGCCGATTTCCGACAGGCGCTTCCACAGCGCTTCGTGGGCCAGGGCACCCAGCACCGAGCAACCCTCGGGGGCGATGATGGCGTCAGGGTAGACGGTCAGCCACACCGAGGCGATTTCGGTGGCGCGCCGGGGCTGGGCCTCGGCATAGGGTTGTTGCCACAGGCGTGACTGGCCTGAATACAGGCTGGCGCGCGCCTGAGAGGCCTTGAGCATGGCGCGGTCTTCGAGCCATTTGACGTATGACGGGTCGGGCTGGGTCATTGCGCGTCCTCTTTGCGTGTCGGCACCGGCTCAGCTTAGGACGGTTGTGGCGGCTGATCGTTCGGCTTGCGATCGGTTTTGCCTTCATCAGCGCCGAGCCGACAATTGTTGCGGCGCCAGAAACGCATCGTGGAAGTAGTTGCGCACGGCCTGCATCGCCGGGCTGAACGCGCGCTCCCGGTGCCAGGCCAGCCCCACGCTCATTGGTGTGACCGGGTCACTGATGGTGACCGTCTCGATACGCTTGCCCTCAAGCGACCAAGGCCGGTGCACCAGGTCCGACAGGATCGCCACGCCGCTGCCGTTGGCGACCATGCTGCGCACGGCCTCCACCGAGCTGGTGCGTACCCGTACACTGGGCCGTTGCCCGGCCTGTTCCCAGTAGCGCATGGCACTTTGCTCGGCCTCATCGACAGTCAGCAGAATGAACGGCTCACAGGCCACATCGGCCAGGCTCACTGCCGAGCGTTCGCACAACGGGTGATGCCCGGGCAGCCACAGCCGGCGTTCGGAGTTGAACAGGGTTTCCGAGACGATGTCGGGGTGGGTGAGGTTGGCGGTGAGTACCACCGCCATGTCGAAACGCCCCTCCAGCAGGCCTTGCTCGATAGCGCTGCGCTCCTGCTCGTACAGCTCCAGGGTTACGTCCGGGTGCCAGTGTTCCAGGCGTTGCAGGTGGTGCGGCAGGAAGTAGCCGATCACTGTGTAACTGGCCGCCAGGCGCAACAGGCCGCTGGCGCGCACGTCCGGTAGCGGGCTGTTCAGCGCGTCGTCGACACTGCGCAGGATGACGTAGGCGCGGTTCAGAAAGTGCCGGCCGGCCTCGGTCAGGCTCATGCCTTGGGCCGAGCGCTGGAACAACAGCACGCCGAGCATCGCTTCAAGCTCCTTGATGGCCGTGGTCACAGCCGACTGGGAGATGTTCAAGTGAATCGCCGCTTGGGAAATCTGGCCGATTTCGGCGGTGGCGACGAAGTAGCGGACCTGGCGCAGGGTCAGTGACACGGTAGGCTCCCGGTGTATCTGTTTTTCAGAAGACACCCTATCTGTTTATAGATCTTCCCAAGGGGGTACAGAGAATCTAACGTGGCATGCATGCAGTCACAAGTGCCAGGAGATGCCGTCATGCAAGCAGTGGATTTCAATTCGGACATGGGTGAGGGCTTTGGCCCCTGGACGATCGGTGATGGCGTCGATAACGAGCTGATGGGCTACATCAGTAGCGCCAACATCGCCACCGGCTTCCATGCCGGTGACCCTGGCACGATGCGCCGCACTGTCGAGCGCGCCAAGGCCCTGGGTGTTGCGGTGGGGGCGCACCCAGGCTTTCGTGACCTGGTCGGTTTCGGTCGCCGGCACATCAATGCTCCGGCGCAGGAGTTGGTCGACGACATGCTCTATCAACTGGGCGCGCTGCGTGAAATTGCCCGCGCCCAAGGCGTGCGCCTGCAGCACATCAAGCCGCACGGGGCGCTGTACATGCACTTGGCGCGTGACCAGGAGGCAGCGCGTTTGCTGGTGGAAAACCTGCGAGTGATCGAGCCCGAGCTGATGCTGTACTGCATGCCGGGTTCGGTGATCTGCCGTATTGCCCAGGAACTGGGACAGCCGGTGGTTCGCGAGTTTTACGCAGACCGCGAGTACGACCTGAGCGGGTCGATCGTGTTCACCCGCAATGTGCGGGGGTATGAGCCCAAGGCTGTCGCCGAGCGCGTCTTGCGCGCTTGCCAACAAGGCGTGGTACGCACCGTCGAAGGCCAGGACCTGGCCATCGAATTCGATTCCATCTGCCTGCACAGTGACACCCCAGGTGCGCTCGACCTGGTCGAGGCCACGCGCAAGGCGCTGGATACGGCCGGCATCGTGGTGCGTGCGCCACGCTGAAACCGTTGGGCATCCGGCAAACTGACAAGCCGCAGCCCGTGCATTTTGTTTTTGCCTGCCTTTCTATAAAGATTCCAAGAAAAGGAACAGTCATGGCCGAACCGCTTGCTACAACCCCGATCCGCTACAGCTTCGGCGCCGACGAGCACCTGTTTGCCGAAGTCAGCGAAAGCATGTCACTGGAGGCCTTTTTCAAGGGTATGGCCGTCACCCGCGCGGTGGAGCGGCTGGCCCTGGATGGCGTGCTGGATGTGTGCCTGGCCAACGCGTCGTTCCAGATTCGCTTCGACCCGGACCGCATCGCCCCCGAGGCGTTGCTTGAGGCCGTGCGCGGCGCCGAAGCGCAGGCGGTGGCGGAGCGTTCGTTGCAGACGCGGATCATCGAGATCCCGGTGTTGTACAACGACCCCTGGACCCATGAAACGCTGATGCGATTTCGCGACCGCCACCAGGACCCGGCCAGCACCGACCTGGAGTACGCCGCACGCATCAACGGCCTGGCCGATGTCGAGGCCTTCATCGCCGCGCACAGCGGCGCGCCGTGGTTCGTGTCGATGGTCGGTTTCGTCGCCGGCCTGCCGTTCATGTTCCAGATGGTCGAGCGCGAGCGGCAGTTGCAGGTGCCCAAGTATTTGCGCCCGCGTACCGACACGCCGAAGCTCACCTTGGGCCATGGCGGCTGCTTTGGCTGTATCTACTCGGTGCGCGGGGCAGGCGGCTACCAGATGTTCGGTGTTACCCCAGCACCGATCTACGACCCGCAGCAAACCTTGAACTACCTGAAGGACCACATGGTGTTCTTCCGCCCGGGCGACATCGTGCAGTTCAAGCCCATTGACCGCCGGGCCTACGACCAGGCGGTGGCGGATGTGGAGGAAGGCCGCTTCGACCTGCGCATTCGCCCGGTGGCGTTTTCTCTGGATGCCTTCCTCGCCGACCCGGTCGGTTACCCCAAATCGTTGCAGGAGGTGCTGGTATGATCAAGGTGCTCAAACCCGGCCTCGCGACTTCCGTGCAGGACCTGGGCCGCGAAGGTTACTACCACCTGGGCATCCCACCGTCCGGCGCACTCGACCAATACGCCTTGAGCGCGGCCAACCACCTGGTGGGCAACCCGGCCGGCGCTGCGGGCCTGGAATGTGCGTTGGTGGGGCCGGAGCTGGAGTTTCAGCAGGACGCACTGGTGGCCGTTTGCGGTGCGCAGATGCCCGCGTTGCTCGATGGCCGCGAGCAGCGGCCGGATACGGCGTTTGCCGTGCGCGCCGGGCAAGTGTTGCGTTTCGGTTTTCCTACCGCAGGTGCTCGGGCCTACCTGGCAGTGGCAGGCGGCATCGACGTGCCCGAAGTACTGGGTAGCCGTTCCACCTACGCGCTGGGGGCCTTGGGCGGCTTTCATGGGCGCAAGTTGATGGCGGGCGACCTGCTACCGGTCGGCGTGCCCAGCGGCAAGACCCGTGCCGGTGCAAGCCTGCCGATGGCCTTGCGTCAGGCCCTGGGTGGCGAGGTGGTGTTGCGGGTGGTGCCTGGGCTGTACTTCCACCGCCTGACCGCACCTGCGGCACAAAGCTTTTTCACCGAAGCCTGGACAGTCGGCTCCGAGGCGGACCGTATTGGCTATCGCTACAAAGGCGGCAGTGCCTTGAGCTTCCAGCCACGGGAGCAGCCGTTCGGTGCTGGGTCGGACCCGTCGAACATCGTCGACAGCTGCTACCCAATCGGCTCGATCCAGGTGCCGGCGGGGTTGGAACCGATCATCCTGCACCGCGATGCTGTGTCCGGTGGCGGTTACGCCATGATCGGCACGGTGATCAGTGCCGACCTTGATTTGATCGGGCAGATGCAGCCTAACCAGCAGGCACGGTTCCTGGCGGTTAGCCTGGAGCAGGCGCTGGAGGCGCGGCGGTCGTACAAGAAGAAGCTTGGTTGCCTGGATAGGCTCTTCGCCTGACGTCGAGGCAAAGCCGCGGTGCTTTTTTGTGGCTGCGGCCTTGCGTCGCGGTAGGGCTGCGCCGCAGCCCTAAAAGATCAGCCTCGCTGCTGGAATCAGCGCCCGCTTTGCGGACCATCGCGGCACAAGGCCGCTCCTACACCGACCGCGTGTGCATGCTGATTTGCTTGCCGGATTGAGCGGCCACTTCAAGGGCCTGGCCGTCCCGCTGCTTGCCCTGGCGCGCCAAGCCTTCCAGCTGCGGTATCAGCATGCCTTCCGGCAAATGCCGCCAGAACCGCCCGGGCATGTGCAGGCGCAAGGCGTCCGGGTTGAGGCGGGCCGGGTTGAAGGTATGGCGGTAGTACGTGCGCCAAAGCTCGGCGCCAGGGTCGTCGGCGTTGCGCGCCCACTGGCGCCAGGCTTCGGGGCACTGGCGCTGGTAATCGAACACTTGACCGTCAAAGCGTATGCCATCCTGTGGTGTAGCGATAAGCCAGCGCAAACGCCCCAGGCGGTCGGCAAAATGCGGGCTGGCACTTTGCAGAATGTCATGCGCCGGCTCGTGATAGGCCACCAGGTCCAACTGCAAATGCGCGACCAGTTCATCAGGCAACGGCACGAAGCGCACGAACGCATGCAGGTGATGTGCTTCGCGGGTCACCTGTTTGATGCGCCGTTGCAGCTCACTGCCCAACCGATCACCTGCCAGCATGGCTGTGCGATCGCCATGGGCGACGCGCCAAAGCACTTCGTACAGCAGGTTCCAACGTTGCTCGCCACGGTAGCGGGAGGCCTGCTCCAGTTGGCTCAGCAAGGCTGCCGGGACTTTGGCGCGAAAAGGGCCGGGGCCTTCCGGGGGGGCAGTCGGTATGGCCAGCAGGTCCGCCATCGGGCCTTGCGACCAGGTGACTTCGGACGGGTCGATGCCATGCCCCAACAACACCCGGGCCTGATCGCGCCAAGTCGCGAACAGGTCGTCGCAGTCGAGCGCGATCACCCCCATAACCCCATCTGTACCGGTGCTTGCGGCTCACGCAAACGCGCCCGCAGCAGGCCGCTGCGCAGTTCGGCCTGGGCCGGGCGATAGTCGCTAGTGACGATGAACGGCCGAGCCTTGTCCAGCACGCAGCGCAGCTGGATCAGGTCGTCATAGCGGATACGCCGTTCCCGGCGCAGGGCGACCAGGCGTTGCACACTGCGCAGGCCGATGCCGGGGATGCGCGCCAGTAACGCTGGCTCGGCGCGGTTCACATCCAGCGGGAAGACCTCGCGGTTGGCCAGCGCCCAGGCCAGCTTGGGGTCGATGTCCAGGGCCAGGTTACCGCTCTGGCCCAGCAGCTCACCAGCCTTGTAGCCATAGCCACGCAGCAGGAAGTCGGCCTGATACAGGCGGTGTTCGCGCAGCAGCGGAGGCGCGGCGAGGGGCACGCTGCCTGGGCTGTCGGGGATGGGGCTGAAGGCGGAGTAGTACACGCGCTTGAGGCCGTAACCCTGGTAAAGCGATTCGGCGTTGCGCAGCAAGGTGCTGTCGTCGGTGCTGTCGGCGCCGACGATGACCTGGGTGCTTTGCCCGGCCGGGGTAAAGCGTGGCGCCTTGGGCTCGTTGGCCACGGCTTGCTGGCCTTGGTGAATCACGCCCATGGCCTGGCGAATGGTGTGCGCCTGTTTTTCCGGCGCCAGGCGTTTGAGGCTGGCGTCGGTCGGCAGCTCGATGTTGACGCTGAGGCGGTCGGCCAGTCGCCCGGCCTGTTCGATCAGCAGCGGGTCGGCGTCGGGAATTGTCTTGAGATGAATGTAGCCGCGGAAGTTGTGTTCTTCGCGCAACAGCCGGGCCACGCGGATCAGCTGCTCCATGGTGTAGTCCGCCGAGCGGATGATGCCAGAGCTGAGGAACAAGCCGCTGATGCAGTTGCGCCGGTAGAAGTCCAGGGTCAGGCGTACCACTTCCTCGGGGCTGAAGCGCGCGCGTGGCACGTTGCTGGAGCGGCGGTTGACACAGTACTGGCAGTCGTACAGGCAGAAGTTGGTGAGCAACACCTTGAGCAGCGATACGCAACGGCCGTCGGGGGTGTAGCTGTGACAGATGCCCATGCCATTGGTGGCCCCCAGGCTGTCGGCACCGCGCGAGTTACGTTTGGGCGCACCGCTGCTGGCGCAGGAAGCGTCGTACTTGGCGGCGTCGGCGAGGATGCCGAGTTTGGCAATGAGTTGCATGGTACTGTCTCGCAATACTGAGTATTCATACAGTATTTTGAGATGTGATGGATTGCAAGTGCTTGTGCGCCGGCCATACCTGAGCAAATCCGTCAGCTAAGCTTGTGGCTGAACTTATGGATAGGCACGAGGCACGGGAGAGGTTATGAAGATCACCATCAAGCCGAAACTGGCGCTGGCCGGGCTGGCCTTGGCAATCGGCATGCTCAATGCCCAGGCTGCGGAAACCAGAAAGGTCGATGTGCTGCTGGTGGGCGGCGGCATCATGAGTTCTACCTTGGCCGTGTGGCTCAACGAATTGGAGCCAGGCTGGTCGATGGAGATGGTCGAGCGCCTGGACAAAGTGGCTGAAGAAAGCTCCAACGGCTGGAACAATGCGGGTACCGGCCATTCGGCCCTGGCTGAGTTGAACTACACCCCGGAAAAGGACGGCAAGATCGACATCAGCAAAGCGGTGGAGATCAACGAGTCGTTTCAGATCACCCGGCAGTTCCTTGCTTGGCAGGTGAAGCAGGGGGTGCTGAAGAACCCGCATTCGTTCATCAACACCACCCCGCACATGAGCTTTGTCTGGGGCGATGACAATATCCGCTTTTTGAAGAAGCGCTACGAGGCCCTGCAGGCCAGCCCGCTGTTCAAGCCCATGCAGTACTCCGAAGACCATGAGCAGATTCGCAAGTGGGTACCGCTGATGATGGAGGGCCGCGACCCTAACCAGAAGCTGGCGGTGACCTGGACGCCGATTGGCACCGACGTCAACTTTGGCGAGATCACCCGGCAGTACGTGGGTTATCTGCAGACCCGACCGAACTTCGACCTCAAGCTGTCGAGCGAGGTGCAGGACATTACCCGCAATGGTGACGGTTCCTGGCACGTCGAGTACAAGAACCTCAAGGATGGCAGCAAGGCGGCCACCGATGCCAAGTTCCTGTTCATTGGTGCCGGCGGTGCCGCGTTACCGCTGCTGCAGAAGTCGGGTATCGACGAAGCCAAGGACTATGCCGGTTTCCCGGTCGGCGGCTCGTTCCTGGTCACCGACAACCCGGCCATCGCCCAGCGGCACATGGCCAAGGCCTACGGCATTGCCGCCACCGGTGCGCCGCCCATGTCGGTGCCACACCTGGACACCCGGGTGCTCGATGGCAAGCGCATGATCCTGTTCGGGCCGTTCGCCACATTCTCGACCAAGTTCCTCAAGCAAGGCTCGCTGCTCGACCTGCTTGCCAGTACCAGCGTGCACAACGCTTGGCCGATGGTGCGGGTAGGGGTCCGCGAGTTCGACCTGGTGCAGTACCTGATCGGCCAGGTGTTGCAGTCCGACAATGATCGCTTCGAAGCACTGCGCACCTACTTCCCCGAGGCGAAGAAGGAAGATTGGCGGCTGTGGCAGGCGGGCCAGCGGGTGCAGATCATCAAGAAAGACGAAGCTCTCGGTGGCGTGCTCAAGCTCGGTACCGAGGTGGTGACGTCCAAGGACGGCAGCATCGCCGGCTTGCTGGGGGCCTCGCCTGGTGCTTCGACCGCACCGCCCATCATGCTCGATGTGCTGAACAAGGTGTTCAAGGACAAGGTGGCCTCGCCCGAGTGGCAGGCGAAAATCAAGCAAATCATCCCGTCCTATGGCATTCGCCTGAACGACCACCCGGACCAGGTGCAAAAGGAGTGGGCGTATACCAACGAGGTGCTGCAGCTTAGCCCTCCTGCGCCTTAGCCCAGGTGAAGTGGTAGACGTGGTCGGGCGCAGTGGCGCGGCACTGGCCGTTGTCGGCATCGGCACCGACCACATACCACTCGGCCCGCGAGGTCTCGCCCAGCTTGCGGGCCTTGTCGGCGTTGAAGCAGCGGCCCAGCTCGGTGGCCGGAACCAGTGCGAAGGCAGAGGGGTGCTGGCGCAGCCAGTAGGCCGCCGCATCGGCTTTGGGTTGGCCCGTGAAGCCGAAATGCACGATGGGTTGCCGGGCAAACAGCCAATGGCCCTCGCGCCAGTTGACCAGCACCAGTTCAGCACCGTCGGTGGCTTGAGCGGCGTCGCTCATCAGCGTGTCATGCGGGTTGCGGCCTTCCTTGATCGGCTCGACGAAGCCTCGGGCGAACCACAGGGCGAACCATGTCAGGGCTACGGTAGTGAAGGCCCTGCGCCAACCCGGCCGGCGCTGCCACCAGCGCTTGAGCAGCCAAGGCACCAGCGGCGCCATGGCCAGTACCAGGCCAGGCAGGGCCGGGAAGATGTAGAGCTTGCGCTTGCCGCTGCTGAGGCTGAAAAACAGCAGCACCAACGCCACCCAGCCGAGTAACAGCAGGAAGCGGCCATCGCGTTTTTGCAGTTGCCGGCGCCAGGCCGGTATCAGCCAGGGCAGGGCCAGTATCAGGGGCAGCCAGTACTTGGGGATGACCTTGACGAAGAAGTACCAGAACGGCTCGCGATGGTCCCAGGCATTGGCGTAGCGGCTGGCGGTCTGGCGCAACAGGATTTCTTTCAGGTAGGCCAGCTCTGCCGCGCCACCGCCCTGGGCGATCGACACCAACAGTGGCAGCAGCCACACCGCGCAACCGGCCAACAACCACAGCAGCCCCAGGCTCCAGCGCCATCCCTGGCCCGGCATCGCGACCACGCCGTGCCAGCGCTGGCGTACTGCCCAGGCGTAAGGCAGCAGCATCAGCGCCGGGACAAAACCCACACCCTTACTGATGATGCCCAGGCCCATCGCCGCGCAGGCCAGGTAGAACCAGCCCCAGGCGGGCCCCAGCAGCAGGTGGCGCAGCATGCCGTAGAAGCCGAGCGCCACCCACAGGCACAGAAAACTGTCGATCTGCCCGGTGCGCAGGATGCTGTAGCTCTGGTAGGTGGCCAGGAACAGCAAAGCTGCGATTACGCCGATGCGCCGGTTCCACAGGCGCCGCCCGAGGTCATGCAGCACCCAGGTGATGGTCGCCGCCGACAGCAGCCCTGGCAGATAGAGGGCAACCTTGGGTGAGCCGGTCAGGTAGCTGAACAGTGCCACGGTCCACATGAACAACGGTGGCTTGTCGCCGTAAATCTCTGCGGCCCGGTGCGGGATGAACCAGGTGCCGCTCTGCAGCATTTCCAGGGCCACGCCGAGAAAGCGTTCTTCATCGACATTCATTGGCTGGCGCCAGCCGATACCGGCGCCCACCAACAACACGGCGAGGGCGATCAGGGCCAGGCGTTCGGCCGCAAGCGTCTTGAACTTTGGCAAAGGCCTATTCCTTCTGTTCCTGATGGCGGGCAATCAGCTGCAGGTTGCGCAGGTAAACCAGAAAGCCGAAGCTTTGGCCGATGATGAATACCGGGTCCTGGCGGTAGATGGCGTAGGTCAGCAGTAGTGCGCTGCCGAGCATGCTCAGGTACCAGAAACCCACCGGGATCACGCTGCGGCGCTTGAACTCGCTGTACAGCCACTGCAGCACGAAACGCCCGGTGAAAACGGCCTGGCCGGCAAACCCGACGATCAGCCACAGGGTTTCGCGGGTCATCCTTCAAGCTCCTGCGGGTGGCTGTCCAGGCGGGTTCGGCGGATCAGCCACCACACCCCGATCAGGTCGAGGATGCCGACCAGGGCGCGGTCCAGGTTGCCGTATTTGGAGACACCCGCGTGGCGTGGCCGGTGATTGACCGGGTGCACCAGCATGCGGCCGTTGTGGCGCAGGATCAGTGCCGGAATGTAGCGGTGCATGTGGTCGAAGTAGGGCAGGCGCAAGAAGGCTGCACGCTCGATCAGCTTCAGCCCGCAGCCGGTGTCGGGCGTGGCGTCCTTGAGCAGGCGGCTGCGCAGGCCATTGGCGAAGCGCGAGGCCCAGCGTTTGCTGGCGCTGTCACGCCGGTTGACCCGGTGCCCGGCCACCAGCTTGACGCCGCCGGCCAGGCCCTGGTTGGCACGCACCAGGGCCAGCATGCCGGGGATGTCCGCCGGGTCGTTCTGGCCGTCGCCATCCAGGGTCGCCAACCAGTGGCCGCGGGCCGCCTGGGCGGCATGCCACAGAGAGGTGCTCTGGCCCTGCGAGCGTTCGTGACGCAGGATGCGCAATTGCGTGTAGCCCTGGCTTTTCAGTTGCTGCAATACGCTCAAGGTGCGGTCGCTGCTGCCGTCGTCGACCACCAGCACCTCGTAGCGTTCGGCGGTGAGTGCAGCGCGTATCTCCATCAGCAGTGAAGGCAGGTTGTCGACCTCGTTCTTGGCGGGGATCAGTACCGAGAGGTCAAGTGGATCTGTCATGAGGCTACCTGTGATCATGTTGTTATTACGTGGATCAAACCCGGTAGAAATCCCGGTACCAGCCAACGAAAGCGTTGACGCCGTGCTCCAGCGACGTGCCTGGGGAGTAGTCGATCCAGCGTGCCAGTGAGCCGACATCGGCCCAGGTCTCCAGCACGTCGCCCGCTTGCAGCGGCAGGTAGTCGCGCTGGGCCTTGATGCCCAAGGCGGCTTCCAGGCATTCGACGAATTGCAGCAGCCTTACCGGCTGCCCACGGCCGATGTTGAACAGTTGGCAGGGCGGCTGCCCCTCGGTCGGCCGGGGTGGTTTCAGGCGCAGGCGCACGATGCTTTCGACGATGTCGTCGATGTAGGTGAAGTCGCGGCCCATCAGGCCGTTGTTGTAAACCTCGATCGGCCGTCCTTCGAGCATGGCGCGGGTGAACTTGAACAGCGCCATGTCGGGCCGGCCCCAGGGGCCGTAGACGGTGAAAAAGCGCAGGCCGGTGGTTGGTATCCGATACAGGTGCGCGTAGCTGTGCGCCATCAGTTCATTGGCACGCTTGCTGGCGGCGTACAGCGAAACCGGCTGCTCGACCGGGTCATCGATGCTGAACGGCAGCTTGGCATTGGCGCCGTACACCGAGCTGCTGGAGGCGTAGATCAGGTGGCGTGGTGGCTGCTGGCGGCAGGCTTCGAGGATGTTGAGGAAACCGACCAGGTTGGCCTGCCCGTAGGCGCCAGGGTTGTCCAGCGAATAGCGCACCCCGGCCTGGGCCGCCAGGTGGATCACTTCACTGAACGCCTGCCTGGCGAACAGCTGTTGCAGGTCGGCGCTGTTGGCGATATCGAGGGTTTGGAAGCGGAAATTGGCGAAGCCGAACAGCCGTTGCAGGCGCGCCAGTTTCAGCTCGACGCTGTAGTAGGCATTGAGGTTGTCGATGCCGACCACATCGATGCCTGCCTCGCACAGGCGGCGAGCGACATGGAAGCCGATGAAGCCGGCCACGCCGGTAATCAGTACGGGCATGCTGGCTGCACCTGGCCGCGACCAATACCGTAATAGGTGAGGCCGGCGGTGGCCATGTGCTCGGGCTCGAACAGGTTGCGCCCGTCGAATACCACCCGGTCGGCCAATTGTTGCGGCACTTTTTCCAGGTTGAGCACGCGGTAGTCCTGCCACTCGGTGATGATTACCAGCGCATCGGCACCCTCCAGTGCATCGTCCTTGCAGGGCACCAGTTGCAGGTCGGCGCGCGGGCCGTAATGCCGCAGGATTTCTTCCATCGCCTGCGGGTCATGGGCCTGTACCCGCGCGCCAGCGGCCCACAGGGCCTCCAGCAGGACCCGGCTGGAGGCCTCGCGTATGTCGTTGGTGTTGGGCTTGAACGACAACCCCCACAAGGCAAATACCTTGCCCCGCAGGCCACCGGGATAATGCCGCTGGATCTTGCTGAACAACCGGCCCTTTTGATGTTCGTTGACCGACTCCACCGCACGCAGCAACTGCGGCTCGAAGCCTTCAGCCTCGGCGCTGCGGCGCAGGGCTTGCAAGTCCTTGGGGAAGCACGAGCCGCCAAAGCCGCAACCGGCGTAGATGAAGTCATAGCCAATGCGCGGGTCGGAGCCGATGCCACGGCGCACCATCTCGATATCTGCCCCCAGGTACTCGGCCAGGTTGGCGATTTCGTTGATGAAGGAGATCTTGGTCGCCAGCATGCAGTTGGCCGCATACTTGGTCAGCTCGGCGCTGCGCGCATCCATGGTCATAAGCTTTTCGCGGTTGCGGCTGAACGGCAGGTACAGCTCGCGCAGCAATTCCACTTCGGCCGGTTCGGCGCCGCCGATGATGATGCGGTCCGGACGCATGCAATCATCCACGGCCGAGCCTTCCTTGAGAAATTCCGGGTTGCTGATGACCTGGAAATGACTGGTGTCGGCGACGGCCTGGGCTATACGCGATTTGATGCGGTGCACCGTGCCGACTGGCGCGGTGGATTTGTTGACGATCACCTTGGCGCCGTCGGCATGTTCGAGGATGCTGTCGACCACGGCAAAAACGTGCTTCAGGTCGGCGCTGCCATCGGCTTGTGGCGGAGTGCCGACTGCGATGAACTGCAGCCTGGCGTAGTGAACTGCTGCCCTGGCATCCGTGGTGAAACGCAGGCGACCGCAAGCCAGGTTTTTCTCCAGCAGCGGCGCAAGGCCGGGCTCGAAGATCGGGCAATGGCCTGCACTGAGGTTGGCAACTCGTTCGGCATCGACATCCATGCACAACACCGAATGGCCCACCTGGGCCAGGCACACTGCCTGGGTGAGGCCGACATAGCCAGTACCGAAAACCGTGACTTTCATCTAACAGCTCCTTGATAAGAAAGCTGAAAAAAAATGTCACATTGTTGTTTAGGAATTGTTACCCAGCGGATGATTCCGTGGGCTGCGCGGCCGCGATGCCACTTCACCTGGGGAGACCATCTAAACTTACAGACGGCTCGCGGTCATGTGTTTCAACGCGATCCGTAACCCTTGAACCGACCACCGCCTCCCAGGAGCGGATGTCCCTCGCTGGCGATGGCCTTCTTGCAGAGGAGGGCAGGTCATGGACGAGGCAAGGCTTCACGATTTCATGGGCAAGCTGGTGAACGACATGGGCGCAGCGGCGACACTGGCCAATGTCATCCTCGGCGATGAGCTGGGGCTGTACCGGGCCATGGCCGACAGCCAGGCGGTTACCCCCGAGCAACTGGCGGAAAAGACCGGCTGTCATCCGCGGTTGGTGCGCGAATGGTTGAATGCACAGGCGGCATCGGGCTATGTGGTGCATGACAAGGGCCGCTTCGTACTGCCTGAAGAGCAGGCCATGGCCCTGGCGCTGGAGGATTCCCCGGCTTACATGGCCGGCGGTGCAGCCGTGGTGGCGGCGCTGTTCCATGACAAGGACAAGCTGGTAGCCGCCATGCGCGGCGATGGCGGGCTGGCCTGGGGCGACCACCATCCGTGCATGTTCAGCGGCACCGAGCGGTTCTTCCGGCCGGGGTACCGCACCTTTCTGGTGGCCAATTGGCTGCCGGCGCTGGAGGGTGTGGTGGCCAAGCTGCAAGCGGGCGCCAAGGTGGCAGACGTGGGGTGCGGCCATGGTGCCTCGACGCTGGTCATGGCGCAGGCGTTTCCGGCGTCGACCTTCGTGGGGTACGACTATCACGGGCCTTCGATCGTCACCGCCAACCAGCGTGCACGTGAGGCGGGCTTGGTGGAGCGGGTGGGTTTCCAGCAGGCCAGCGCCAAGGACTACCCTGGGCATGACCACGACCTGGTTTGCTTCTTCGACTGCCTGCACGACATGGGTGACCCGGTGGGGGCAGCCAAGCATGCCTATCGTGCTTTGAAACCTGACGGCACGGTGATGTTGGTAGAGCCTTATGCCGAGGACTCGCTGGACGGCAACCTGACGCCGGTCGGGCGGTTGTTCTATGCGGCGTCGACGTTCATCTGCACGCCAAACTCGTTGTCGCAGGAAGTGGGGCTGGGGTTGGGCGCGCAGGCCGGCGAGGCGCGTTTGCGGGCAGTGTTCGAGGAGGCGGGGTTCAGCCGGTTCCGGCGGGCGACGCAGACGCCGTTCAACCTGATTCTGGAGGCCCGCAAGTAGGGGCCTGGCCTGCAAAAGCAGAAGGGGCGCCCTGTTGGCGCCCCTTCTGTTTACGGCTTAGGCTTCAGCGTCCCAAGGACGATCGCCTTTTTCATCTTTGACGCGGGTCGGCAAGCCCATCACATCCAGCGCCTTGAGGAACGGCTCTGCTGGCAGCTCTTCGACGTTGACCATGCGCTTGGCATCCCATTCACCACGGGCAACCAGCAGGGCGGCAGCCACTGGCGGTACACCGGCGGTGTAGGAAATGCCCTGGCTGTCGGTCTCGGCGTAGGCTTCTTCGTGGTCGGCCACGTTGTAGATGAACACTTCGCGCGGCTGGCCATCCTTGGTGCCTTTTACCAGGTCACCGATGCAGGTCTTGCCGGTGTAGCCAGGGGCCAGCGAGGCTGGGTCTGGCAGTACGGCCTTGACCACTTTCAGCGGTACCACTTCCAGGCCTTCGGCGGTTTTCACCGGTTGCTCGCTGAGCAGGCCCAGGTTTTTCAGCACGGTGAACACGTTGATGTAGTGCTCGCCGAAGCTCATCCAGAAACGCACGTTCGGCACGTTGAGGTTCTTCGAAATCGAGTGAACTTCATCGTGGCCGGTCAGGTACAGGTTTTGCGAGCCTACTACTGGCAGGTCGTCGGTACGCTTGACTTCGAACATGGTGTTGCTGGTCCACTGGCTGTTCTGCCAGCTCCACACTTGCCCGGTGAACTCGCGGAAGTTGATTTCCGGGTCGAAGTTGGTGGCAAAGTACTTGCCATGCGAACCGGCATTGACGT
>Ga0207655_1000178_pt1 | contig 113749 bp, 105 predicted proteins | sample KBSM44metaG_FD_184398 | JGI IMG/M metagenome (GOLD analysis project Ga0207655, IMG submission 184398) | Miscanthus rhizosphere microbial communities from Kellogg Biological Station, Michigan, USA - KBS M4-4 metaG (SPAdes) (version 2) | ecosystem: Host-associated > Plants > Roots > Rhizosphere... | reverse complement strand
AATTTGCCTGGCGGCCACAGCGCGGCGGTCCCACCTGACCCCATGCCGAACTCAGAAGTGAAACGCCGTAGCGCCGATGGTAGTGTGGGGTCTCCCCATGCGAGAGTAGGGAACTGCCAGGCATCCATCAAGTAAAAGAGCCCTGAACAGACGTTCAGGGCTTTTTTACGTCTGCAGAAAACGCAGAAGTGAGTAAAATTTAAGCTTTTTTCAGCCAGCTGACGATAAAGTCAGCGATGCGGTCAGGCTGGTTGATATCCAGCAGCGGCAGATCAAGCGCCAGGGCTTCATCGCTGGCTATGGCAATCACATATTCATCCAGCAACTCTTCTGCCCCGCCTTTAACACCACGCCGCCACAGCGCAATTTTTGCCACCTTTTCATCCCTGAATCCTTCAACCAGTATCAGATCCAGCGCTGCGCTGTTCATCTGTGCTGCCAGATGCTGCAGAGATGCGGGTTCATCTGGCGTTTCACACATCAGTGCCCAGCGCCGTTCACTGGCAACCATCACCTGGTCGGCACCCGCTTTACGTAAAACGTAGCTGTCTTTACCTGGCGTATCGATCTCCAGCTGATGATGAGAATGCTTGATCAGCCCGGTCCGGATCCCGCGCTGTTTTAACAGCGGTATCAGCGATTTAAGCAGCGTAGTCTTGCCGGTACCGCTCCACGCGGCAATGGCGAGTAAAGGTACGTCCATTATTCTCCTTCCTCCTGTGCCAGATCGTCTGCGGTATTGATATTACGGAATACCGTCTCATCCTCATCAAACAGCACTGCATGGCCGCCGCTGGCGCGCAGAAACTGCATCAGACGCCGTTCGCCGCGTGAGAGATACATGGCCAGTTCATCAGCCAGCGCCCGGTTAAGCAGAGCCAGTACCGGATGATCGCGCATGACCGATCTGACCCAGACCGCCGGCGCCTCTGCGCGCTGTTGCCATAGCCGCAGGACAAAATCCTGAGGAATATAGGGTGTATCACAGGCGCAGAAAACAACCCATTCGCTCTGGCTATGGCGTAATCCGCTCAGCATACCCGCCAGCGGACCGGGCCAGTCAGGTAATGTGTCTGTTATCACTTTACAGCCGCTTAACTGATATTGATCAAGGTGCCGGTTAGCGCTGATCAGCACACTCTCTACCTGTGGCTGCAGTCGCTGCAGCACATGCTGATAAAGAGGCTGATTATGCAGCCGCACCAGCCCCTTATCACGACCTCCCATACGGCTGCCCTGGCCACCCGCCAGAATAACGCCGGTAAATACGGGCATGGTTATCTCCTTTTATAAACCCGCGCAGTGTAACGAGGGATCGGCTATGAAAACCCATCGTCTTAACGAACTGATTGCGCTCCTGCAGCCTGCCTGGCAGCAGGAGCCTGAATGTAACCTGCTGGCTTTTTTACACAAGCTGGCGCACGAGGCGGGCTTTCATGGCCCGTTAAGTGAATTAAGCGACGACATATTGATTTACCATCTCAAAATGCGTGATACCGATAGCACCACAGAAATACCCGGTATCAGAAAAGATTACGAAGCAGACTTTAAAACAGCACTGTTACGCGCACGCGGTGTGATCAAGGCTGACGAGTAGTGCTATCCTTGCGCATCTACTGCAAAGGTAACATACAGGGCCGACAATGAACGACGCTGCCTTTAATTTTCATACGCTGGATCCGGATGCCATTCTCGACGCTTTATGGGATACCGGCCTGCGGGTGGAGTCAGGCTTAACGGCGCTGAACAGCTATGAAAACCGCGTTTACCAGTTCAGCGATGATGAAAACCGGCGCTACGTCGCTAAGTTTTATCGTCCGCAGCGCTGGAGCCGGGAACAGATCCTTGAAGAGCATGCGCTGGCGCTGGATCTGCTGAATGACGACGTGCCGGTAGCGGCACCGCTTACGCTACAGGACAGCACGCTTAACCAGCATGCCGGATTTATGTTTGCCGTGTTTCCCAGCGTCGGCGGTCGTCAGTATGAAACGGACAATGAGGAACAGATGGAGTGGGTAGGCCGCTTCCTCGGCCGCATGCATCAGACCGGACGTCGTAAACCTTTCGTCCGGCGTCCGGAGCTGGGGCTTGAAGAGTATATCCGGCAGCCACAGCAGACGCTGGCCCACAGCGAGCTGGTACCGGCAAAGCTTAAAGAGAGCTTGCTGAAGGCTATAGAGCGTCTCTTCAGCACGCTGCAGCAGAGCTGGCACACGCAGTGGCAGCCGCTGCGCCTGCACGGCGACTGTCATCCGGGCAATATTTTATGGCGTGACGGCCCGATGTTTGTTGATCTGGATGATGCGCGCACCGGCCCGGCCGTGCAGGATCTCTGGATGCTGATAAACGGCGATCGACAGGAACAGCGCATTCAGTGGGATATTCTGATAGAGGCGTATAACGAGTTCGGTGATTTCGATTTACATGAATTGACACTGATTGAGTCTTTACGCGCCATGCGCATGGTTTATTATCTGGCCTGGGTCGTACGCCGCTGGCAGGATCCCGCTTTTCCGCGTGCGTTCCCCTGGATGACTGACGAGGATTTCTGGCGCCGGCAGATTGCACTCCTGATTGAGCAGGAGCGACTGTTGCACGAACCCCCATTACGGCTTGGTCCGCAATTTTAATAACGTACTCAGGAGATAGGTTAACAATGAAAAAAATCTGGCTTGCGCTGGCGGGAATGTTGCTGGCATTTAGCGTATCAGCGGCGCAGTTCACCGACGGTAAACAGTATGTCACGCTGCAGAAGCCGGTGGCAGGTGAACCTCAGGTCATGGAATTCTTCTCGTTTTTCTGCCCGCACTGCTATCAGTTTGAACGTGTTTACCACGTCAGCGAGGCAGTGAAGAAGAACCTGCCGGCTGAGACCAAAGTGACAAAATATCACGTCGATTTTCTCGGCGGTGACTTAGGGCCGGTTGTAACGCACGCCTGGGCAGTGGCTATGGCACTCGGCGTGGAAAGCAAAGTTACCGCACCAATTTTTGATGGCATTCAGAAGACGCAAACCATCACCGATCCGGCCAGCCTGAAAGAGACCTTTGTCAAAGCAGCAGGGATCTCAGCTGGCGATTATGATGCCGCCTGGAACAGCTTTGCGGTCAAGGCGCTGGTTGCGCAGCAGCAGAAAGCCGCTTCTGACGTCAATCTGCAGGGCGTGCCGGCTATTTTTGTTAACGGCAAATATATGGTCAATAACGGCGGTCTGGACACCAGCTCTATGGAGAATTTTGTCGCCGATTATGCCAACGTGGTTAAGTTCCTGGCTGAAAAGCAGTAACGTAATACGCTTAAACGCTGGCAATGCCAGCGTTTTTTATTTCTTTCTCCCTCATTTATTCTTTTTTCCGCGGATCCTCCGCAGTGATATCCACATGGACGATCGCGTCCCCGAAAGCGCGCTCTGTGTCACGGCAACTTATTAACTTACTGTAAATAAATAGTTATTATCTGATCTTTTTTTTTCTCATCCTGAAAAATTAGCGCCCTGTAAAATTTGCGCACAAAGTTATCCACAGAAAGATCGTTGCGATCCGCGTTTGATAACCGTGAAAAAAAGTGCCTCTCTCCCGTGTTCATTCAACATTTTTCTCAGGTTGTGGCATCCTTATAAGCCTGAATCTCGCAACGAAGAAACCTTAACACTATGGCGAAAATCGCAGAAAATCCTCTGATTCTGGTAGACGGATCTTCTTATCTCTACCGTGCATATCATGCCTTTCCGCCACTGACCAACAGCGCGGGTGAACCCACCGGCGCGATGTATGGTGTGCTCAACATGCTGAAAAGCCTGCTGATGCAGTATCAGCCCAGCCATGTGGCTGTGGTCTTCGATGCGAAAGGAAAAACCTTCCGTGACGAACTGTTCGAACACTACAAGTCTCATCGCCCGCCGATGCCTGACGATCTGCGTGCGCAGATCGCACCGCTGCATGAAATGGTAAAAGCGATGGGGCTGCCGCTGCTGGCCGTATCGGGCGTGGAAGCGGACGATGTTATCGGTACGCTGGCGCTGGAAGCGGGTAAACAGGGGCGCAGCGTGCTGATCAGCACCGGTGATAAAGATATGGCGCAGCTGGTGACGCCAGAGATCACGCTGATCAATACCATGAGCAATACCGTACTGGGACCGGAAGAGGTTGAAGAGAAATATGGTGTGCCGCCTGCACTGATCATCGATTTTCTGGCGATGATGGGCGACAGTTCCGATAACATTCCCGGCGTGCCGGGCGTAGGTGAGAAGACCGCGCAGGCGCTGCTGCAGGGACTGGGTGGCATGCATGCCATTTATGAAAATCTCGACAAAGTAGCCGGTCTGGCATTCCGTGGCGCGAAAACCATGGCGGCCAAACTCGAACAGAACCGCGATGTGGCCTTTCTCTCCTACCAGCTGGCGACCATTAAAACGGATGTGCCGCTGGAGGTGAGTTACGATCAGCTGACGGTGAACCAGCCTGATGTTGAGACGCTGCAGACGCTGTTTGCCCGCTTTGAATTCCGGCGCTGGCAGGCCGATCTGCAGGAAGGTAAGTGGCTGCAGGGCAAAAAGAGCAATGTGCAGGCGCAGAGCGTGCTGGCTGATGAGCCCGAGGCCGCGGAAGCCACCAGCGTGCTCTCAGCAGACGGGTATGTCACTATCCTTGATGAGGCAACCTTTAACGCCTGGCTCGATAAACTGAAGCAGGCTGACGTGTTTGCCTTCGACCTTGAAACTGATTCACTCGATACGCTCAGCGCGACCATTGTGGGTATCGCCTTTGCCGTCGCGCCCGGTGAGGCCGCCTACCTGCCGGTGGCGCACGACTATCTGGACGCACCCGATCAGCTCGATCGCACCGACGTGCTGGCGAAATTAAAACCGCTGCTGGAAGATGAACGCGCGGCGAAAGTCGGGCAGAACCTGAAGTACGATCGCGGCGTGCTGAAAAATTACGGTATCGAACTGCGCGGCATCCGGTTTGACACCATGCTGGAGTCATACTGTCTGAACAGCATTGGCGGCAAGCATGATATGGACAGCCTCTCGGCGCGCTGGCTGAATCACAAGACGGTCACGTTCACGGAGATCGCCGGCAAAGGCAAAAATCAGCTCACGTTTAACCAGATTGCGCTGGAGCAGGCGGCACACTATGCGGCAGAAGATGCCGATGTGACGCTGCAGCTGCATCAGCAGATGTGGCCAAAGCTGGAGCAGGAAGCGGGTCCGAAACAGGTCTTTACGGACATCGAAATGCCCCTGGTCACGGTGATTTCACGTATTGAGCGTAACGGCGTGCTCATCGATCAGAACATCCTCGCCAGGCACTCTCAGGAGCTGACCACTCGCCTCTCTGAACTGGAACTGAAGGCGCATGAACTGGCGGGCGAGCCGTTTAATCTCTCCTCAACCAAACAGCTGCAGACCATCCTGTTTGAAAAGCAGGGCATTAAGCCTACGAAGAAGACGCCGGGCGGCGCACCTTCAACCAGTGAAGAGGTGCTGGCCGAGCTGGCGCTTGATTATCCGTTGCCAAAAGTCATTCTGGAGCATCGGGGGCTGTCAAAGCTGAAATCTACCTACACCGATAAACTGCCGCAGATGATTAATCCGGTCTCCGGACGCGTTCACACCTCTTATCATCAGGCCGTCACGGCGACCGGCCGTCTCTCTTCGACCGATCCGAACCTGCAGAACATTCCGGTCCGTAACGAAGAAGGTCGCCGGATCCGTCAGGCCTTTATTGCCGGTACAGATAAACGGATTGTTGCTGCGGACTATTCCCAGATTGAGCTGCGCATCATGGCGCATCTGTCACAGGATAAAGGTTTGCTGGATGCCTTTGCCCAGGGGGAGGATATTCACCGTGCCACGGCAGCGGAAGTATTTGGTTCCGCGCTGGAAAAGGTCTCAGCTGAGCAGCGCCGCAGCGCCAAAGCGATTAACTTTGGCCTGATTTATGGCATGAGTGCTTTTGGTCTGTCGCGCCAGCTGAACATCGGTGCCGGTGAAGCGAAGAAATATATGGATCTCTACTTCGAACGCTATCCGGGCGTGCTGCGTTACATGGAAAAGACCCGCGATCAGGCGGCGTCCAAAGGCTATGTGGAGACGCTGGACGGGCGTCGTCTGTGGCTGCCGGATATCAAATCCAGTAACGCTATCCGCCGCAAAGCGGCTGAGCGTGCGGCAATCAATGCGCCGATGCAGGGAACTGCAGCAGATATCATCAAACGGGCAATGATTGCCGTGGATGGCTGGCTGCAGCAGCAGAGCGGTGATGACGTGAAGATGATCATGCAGGTACACGATGAACTGGTATTTGAGATCCACAAAGACGCGGTGGAGAGCGCCAGCGCAAAAATTCGTCAGCTGATGGAGAGCAGCATGACGCTGGATGTGCCGCTGCTGGTGGAAGTCGGCGTCGGTGATAACTGGGATCAGGCACACTGATCTAACTTGCTGCCTGCTAAACATTTTTTCGGTAATTAAACTATAGCTTCTGTGCAAAAGTGTGACGAGGCTGGTAAAAATTATGTCAAAACCTGAAAGTGAATCACAAAAAATCCTTTGTCGGTCAGAAAAAATCAGGTAAAGTTCGTCGCGTAGGGTACAGAGGTAAGATGTTCTATCTTTCAGACCTTTTACTTCACGTAATCGGATTTGGCTGAATATTTAGCCGCCCCAGTCAGTTATGACTGGGGCGTTTTTTATTGGGCTTTTTTCATCTGGCCACGCTGCCGTTACTCTGCTGGCAGGTTATCTGCATCGCCTTCCCGGGCCGGCTCAAGTTCGCTGAACCAGGTATCCAGCTTCTGACGCACTTTGTCCACGCCCAGCTTTTTCAGCGAAGAGAACATCTCAACCTGCACGTCGCCCGTAAAGCCCAGCGCGGCTTCACGCACCATATTGAGCTGCGCTTTACGCGCGCCAGAAGCGAGCTTGTCCGCTTTGGTCAGCAGCACTAAAACCGGAATGTTGCTGCTCACGGCCCACTCAATCATCTGCTGATCGAGATCTTTAAGCGGGTGGCGGATATCCATCAGCACCACCAGCCCTTTCAGCGCCTGCCGCTTTTGCAGATATTCTGCCAGCGCACGCTGCCATTTACGTTTCATCTCTTCCGGTACTTCGGCATAGCCGTAGCCGGGCAGATCCACCAGACGTTTGCCCTCAACCACTTCAAACAGGTTGATAAGCTGGGTACGTCCCGGCGTTTTACTGGTGCGCGCCAGACTTTTCTGGTTAGTCAGGGTATTAAGCGCACTGGATTTGCCTGCATTTGAGCGCCCGGCAAAGGCTACTTCAATACCCGTGTCGGACGGCAGATGACGGATATCTGGCGCACTGAGCATGAAGTGAGTAACGTGATAATTCAAAGCAGACAAAATAGACTCCAGCTGATAGATACGGACTAATGCGCTGATTATACCTGTTATGACGCAAAAGTATCTGACAGCCGTTGCCCTGACAGACTGTGTAAGAGATCGCCGTTTCGTGATGCCAGTTTTGGCTGAAATATAAAAAGTTCAATATTTTTTTATCATTAAAATACAAAGTCTTGAGTTGTTTTAATCACTCTTTTCTCTAAATAAGGGCAAGTACTCACTTGTTGATTCTGCACTTTCGTCTACATTTGGTGTCAGTGCAAGGCAGCACCCATCAGGATGATGCGCTCAGGAGTGTCCGGAAGACCACGAGCATGGCAGGAGTACGATTCAGGCAGGAATCGGGAAAGGACAGGGATTACTCGCAGGAGCGATATGGCGACGGAGTGACCGGGACGTTGAGAGCCGTAAAGGATTTATTCAGAGTTTCCTTCGTACGAAGGTGCGAAATAAGGCGATAGCAAAAGCTATCGCCTTTTTTCTTTGTCTGCTTTCTGCTAGATTTCGCCGCAATTCTATACTGAACTCACCAGGCATCACTGAGACCGGATACCATGAAGCAACCTGCACCCGCCCAGCGTGGCAAACCCGCTGCTAAAGCCAAACGCAAATCGCGTGAAGAACTGAATCAGGAAGCGCGCGATCGTAAACGTGACAAAAAGCACAGCGGCCATAAATCGGGCAGTCGTGCCAGCCCGACGGCGCAGAGCAGCGGCAGCGCACAGACTAAAAAAAGCAGCGATGCCCGCATTGGCAGCAAAAAACCGGTATCGCTGGTGGCTGAAGGCAAAACGCAGCCCGTGACAAAAGCGGCACCTCAGCCCAAAGCGAAAGCGCAGAAAGTACGCCTGACGCCTGAAGAGGAGCTGGCGAAGCTGGAGAACGACGAACGTCTCGACACGCTGCTTGATCGCCTGGAAAAAGGCGAGACGCTGAGCGGTGAAGACCAGGCGTGGCTGGATGAGACGCTGGACCGCATCGATGAGCTGATGGAAACGCTGGGGATCGCGCTGGATGATGACGCCGAAGATGAGCAGGCTGAAGAAGATATGATGCGCCTGCTGAAAGGGCAGTAATTCCGTTACCGGACGGCATGCGCCGTACCGCATGCCGCGCTGAGCAGGTATTCAACAATGTTTTGGCCTGGATCAATTTTAGCGCTGCTGCTCACATGTTATATCCTCTGGTTATTGTTTAAACTACGCCGCCTGTCGCGCCTGAAATCGCGTTTACGGCGGCGTTCCCTTCACCGCTTCACTGACCCTTCTGCGCGACCTTTCCGGACCACACGCCACCGAAAGAGGTAAGCATGACCGCGCAGCAGATAGAATGGGATCAGCAGCTGGTTGAAAAATACAGCGGCTCAGGCCCGCGTTATACTTCCTATCCCACCGCGCCGGAATTCAGTGAAATTTTCCGCGACGCAGATTTTCAGCAGGCTGCTACCCGCTATCCTCACCGGCCGCTCTCCCTTTACGTGCATATTCCGTTCTGTCACAGGCTATGTTACTTCTGCGGCTGCAATAAAATAGTGACGCGTCAGCGGCATAAAGCTGACCGCTATCTGAATGCGCTGGCACAGGAGATCGCCTGTCGTGCACCGCTGTTTGCCGGTCGCCGGGTAACTCAGCTGCACTGGGGAGGCGGCACGCCGACCTTCCTTGACGGACCGCAGATAAGCCGGCTGATGGCGCTGTTGCGGCATCACTTTGATATAGCGGATGACGCTGAAATGTCGATCGAAATCGATCCGCGTGAGATCGCACCGGCCACGATCGATCATCTGCGGGCGGAAGGATTTAACCGCCTGAGCATAGGGATTCAGGATTTTGATCGGGCGGTGCAGGCGCGCATTAACCGGGTACAGGATGAAGCGGCAATTGGTGCGCTGGTAAAGCGCGCGCGCGGACAGGGCTTTCGTTCGGTCAGTTTCGATCTGATCTACGGTCTGCCGCTGCAGACTGCGGAACGCTTTGCACGGACGCTGCAGCGGGTGATCGGGCTTGCTCCCGACCGTCTCAGCCTGTTCAGCTATGCGCATATGCCCGCGCTGTTTGCGGCGCAGCGCAAAATCAAAGCAGCAGAGCTACCCGACGCCGCGCAAAAGCTGCTGATCCTGCAGCAGAGCATTGCCACACTGACCGCCGCAGGCTACCAGTTTATCGGGATGGATCACTTTGCCCGGCCGGATGATGACCTGGCGATCGCGCAGCGCAGCGGCCTGCTGCACCGCAATTTTCAGGGCTACACCACGCACGGTGAGAGCGATCTGCTGGGACTGGGCGTGTCTGCTATCAGCATGCTGGGCGACAGCTATGCGCAGAACCGGAAAGTGCTGAATGAGTGGTATGCAGGGGTGGAGCAGCAGGGTAGCGCGCTGTGGCGCGGATTAACGCTGACGGAGGATGATCGTTTGCGGCGCGAGGTCATTAAACAGCTTATCTGCAACTTTACGCTCGATTTTGCCGCCGTGGAGGCGCAGTGGCCGGTCGCGTTTGAAGACTATTTTGCTGAAGATTTGACGCAGTTAGCCCCGCTGGTGGCGGAGGGGCTGGTGCGTTATGAAGCGCGGCGCCTGGCGGTGACCGGGCGCGGCCGTCTGCTGATCCGCTCTGTCTGCATGTGTTTTGATCGCTATCTGCGGCAGAAAAACCGCCAGCAGCACTATTCCCGGATTATTTAAATAACAAAGGGAGCAGTACGCTCCCTTGCTATTAACTGAACAGGCTCGCCGTAACGGCGCATACCACAGCAGCCAGCGCAGTCTGCGGCGAATGTGCCACCGCGCTGCCAATGGCTGCCAGGTTATGCGCTATCGTCAGCATGACAGATTGCAGCATGATACTTCTCTCCCGATTACCGCGCATATGATACTCATCGGTAACGGTCTGTACAGCCTGTGCGTGCAAAAAATCAGCAGAAAGCCGCTCCCTGCAGCGTTACTCCATGCCCAGCTCTTTGAGCTTGCGCGTCAGCGTGTTGCGTCCCCAGCCGAGCAGGCGTGCCGCTTCCTGTTTATGCCCCTGAGTATGACGCAGCGCCGTCGTCAGCAGGGTGCGCTCCATCTCCGGTTGCGCTTCGGATAACAGGTTCTGATGACCGGAACGCAGTGCGCGATCGGCCCACTGTGCCAGCAGCGTGGCCCAGCTGTCCGGCAGCGATTGCACCGGACTGTCAGGCGTGACGGATTCAAACAGCTCCGGCGGCAGATCCTGAATCAGCACTTCCTGACCGGCGGCCATGACCGTCAGCCAGCGGCAGGTGTTCTCCAGCTGGCGCACGTTGCCTGACCAGTGCAGGCGGGTCAGCGCCGTTTCCGTTTCCGGATGCAGGATTTTGGCCTCAACCCCCAGTTCGCGCGCGGCGACCTGCAGGAAGTAGCGTGCCAGACGCGGAATATCTTCGCGGCGCTCACGCAGCGGCGGCAGATGCACACGAATAACGTTGAGGCGGTGGAACAGATCCTCACGGAATTTGCCCTCCTGCACGCGCAGCTCAAGGTTCTGATGCGTGGCGGCAATAATGCGCACATCCACCTTTACCGGCGCGTAGCCGCCCACGCGATAGAACTGACCGTCTGCCAGCACGCGCAGCAGGCGCGTCTGCACATCCAGCGGCATATCGCCAATCTCATCAAGAAACAGCGTGCCGCCATCCGCCTGTTCAAAGCGGCCCTGGCGGATCTGGTTAGCGCCGGTAAACGCCCCTTTTTCATGCCCGAACAGCTCAGATTCAATCAGGTCTTTCGGGATCGCTGCCATATTCAGCGCGATAAAAGGCGCCTTGGCCCGCGGGCTGTGGCGATGCAGCGCATGCGCGACCAGCTCTTTACCGGTTCCGGACTCTCCGTTGATCAGCACGCTGATTGAGGAGCGGGAGAGACGGCCAATAATACGGAACACATCCTGCATCGCCGGCGCTTCGCCGATGATGTCGGTTGTCGGGCCGCTGACGGGCTGATTGCGCGGCTGCTGCTGCTCCTGATAGTGGCTGATGGCGCGCTCGACCAGCGCGACCGCCTCATCAATATCAAACGGCTTCGGCAGATAATCAAACGCACCCTGCTGATAGGCGCTGACGGCGGCATCAAGATCGGAGTGCGCCGTCATAATGATGACCGGCAGCATCGGATGACGCTGTTTAATCTGCTTAAGTAGCGCCAGGCCATCCATGCCCGGCATGCGGATATCTGACAATAATACGTCCGGGGTTTTGCTGGCGAGTGCATCCAGCACTTCACTGGCGCTGTCAAACGTCGCGCAGCTTAAACCGGCTCCAGTGAGCGCGCGTTCAAGCACCCAGCGGATGGAGCTATCGTCATCGACGATCCAGACTATCCCTCGTTGCATAGAAACCTCACTGGCGAATGGGCAGGTAAACCGAAAATTCGGTATGGCCTGGCCAACTGTTAAATTCAATTTTTCCTGAGTGCTGATCGATCAGACTGCGGGCGATAGAGAGCCCGAGACCGGTGCCGCCTTCGCGTCCGCTGACCATGGGATAGAACAGCGTATCCTGCAGCTGTGCCGGGATACCCGGTCCGTTATCTTCCACATCAATACGCGCCACCAGCCGGTAGCGCGTGCCGTGCAGCGTCAGCTGAAAAGCGGTGCGCGTACGCAGCACGATGGTACCGCCCTCTGCGCCCAGCGCCTGCAGCGCATTGCGTACTACGTTAAGCAGCACCTGTTCAATCTGGTCAGGATCGTGCGGCAGTTCCGGCAGACTGGGGTCGTAGTCGCGCACCAGCGTGACGTTATCCGGCAGCTCCATCGAGACCAGCTTGACCACGCGTTCAGCCACCTGATGAATGCTCTGCGTAACGTGCAGCCCCGGCTGCTGCGGTCCCAGCAGACGATCCACCAGATTGCGCAGCCGGTCTGCCTGCTCGATGATAACGTTGGTATATTCATTCAGCGACGGGTCAGGTAGCGCGCGCGACAGCAGCTGCGCCGCGCCGCGCAGGCCGCCAAGCGGGTTTTTAATCTCATGCGCCAGGCCGCGTACCAAATCGCGTGCGGCAACCTGCTGAGCATGCTGGATCTGCTCCTGGCTGAGCCGGCGCTGATTGTCCATCGGGGCCATCTCCAGCAGGATCAGGCCGTCTGGCAGACGCTGCGCGGTCAGCGACATAATATGCGCACGTCCGTCGACCACCAGCGTGACTTCGCTGTCGGTAAAGCCCTGGCCCGCAGCCAGGCTCTCACGCATCACGTCAATATTCAGCGAAAAGTAGCCGGTCAGTTCCGGCAGCGGTGTGCCAAACAGTTTGCGCGAACTCTGCGCCAGCAGCTGCTGCGCAGCCGGATTGGCATAGCGGATCACCAGCCCGTCATCGACCAGCAGGATACTGTTTATCAGGGAGTTGAGAATCTGCCCTGCATCAGGCAGTGAGCCAGCAACCATACCACGATCCTCTGCACCAAATTAGTGCACTATAGCGTTTTGGGATGGAAAACTCCCTGATAACGGCAATTTTGCGGTGAAAAAAACCCATCCGGAGATGGGCTAAAGTTTCCACGGCAACAAAAAAACGTTGTCCTCTTTTGCCCGGACTGGCGGACAAAAGAGGTGAATGGCCATTTAAACGCTGTAGTAGAGTTCAAATTCAACCGGGTGTGGCGTCATGCGAACGCGATCAACATCTGGCTTGCGCAGCTCAATGTAAGCATCGATAGCGTCGTCAGTGAATACGCCGCCGCGGGTCAGGAACTCGCGATCTTCATTCAGCGCATTCAGCGCCTCTTCCAGAGAACCGGCTACTTTCGGGATCTCCGCTTCTTCTTCCGGCGGCAGATCGTAGAGGTTTTTGTCCATCGCATCGCCAGGATGGATTTTGTTGATGATGCCGTCGAGGCCAGCCATCAGCAGTGCAGTAAACGCCAGGTATGGGTTAGCCGCTGGATCCGGGAAGCGCGCTTCAATACGGCGAGCTTTCGGGCTGGCAACAACCGGAATACGGATAGAGGCAGAACGGTTACGCGCAGAATAAGCGAGCATAACCGGCGCTTCATAACCCGGCACCAGACGCTTGTAAGAGTTGGTGGTTGGGTTAGCCAGGGCGTTAATTGCTTTAGCGTGCTTGATCACACCGCCGATGTAGAACAGTGCCGTTTCAGACAGGCCGCCGTACTTATCACCGGAGAACAGGTTTACGCCACCTTTAGAGAGTGACATATGGCAGTGCATACCGGAGCCATTGTCGCCAAACATCGGTTTTGGCATAAAGGTTGCGGTCTTGCCGTAAGCGTGCGCGACGTTGTGGACGACATACTTATAAATCTGAATTTCGTCCGCTTTTTTGGTCATGGTGTTGAAGCGGGTTGCCACTTCGTTCTGACCAGCGGTTGCCACTTCGTGGTGATGTGCTTCTACAACCAGCCCCATCTGCTCCATGGTCAGACACATGGCAGAACGAATATCCTGAGAGGAGTCAACCGGTGGCACCGGGAAGTAACCGCCTTTCAGACCCGGACGATGGCCTTTGTTGCCGCCTTCGTACGCTTTGCCGGTGTTCCAGCACGCTTCGATATCATCGATAGCAACGTGTGAACCTGAAGTCGATGAGCCGAAACGGATATCGTCAAACAGGAAAAATTCTGGCTCAGGCCCGAACAGCACGGTGTCAGCAATACCGGAAGAGCGCAGGTACTCTTCGGCGCGCTTGGCAATGGAACGCGGGTCGCGATCGTAACCCTGCAGCGTGCCTGGCTCAAGGATGTCACACCGGATGATGAGAGTCGGGTCTTCGAAGAACGGATCCATTACCGCGGTGGTGGCATCCGGCATCAGCACCATGTCTGATTCGTTAATGCCTTTCCAGCCACCGATGGATGAACCATCGAACATTTTGCCTTCTTCAAAGAAGTCTGCGTTAACCTGATGAGCAGGAATGGTGACGTGCTGTTCTTTACCTTTGGTATCGGTAAAACGCAGATCGACGAACTTAACTTCATGCTCGTTCATCATCGAGAGAACGTGTTCAGCGGACATACTCAACTCTCCTGGAAATGGTCATCTGTTGTCGTGGTGAGAGAACTCAAAATGCCTGGAATGTGTCACGACTACTGACCACCCCTGACTAAGATCCCGGCAAGCTATTCAGCCATCAGGCCACTGTCGTTTGCACTTAAAAAAGATAAAGCGAATTCTGTGCCAACTTTTTTCAAGCGCGATAAATGGCGCTGTGCGGCGCGCTGCGGTGCATCAGCAGCTGCACCAGAACAGACGCATTGCTTTATTATGGTGCAAATCCGCGTGGTGTCAGCACTAAAATGGTGCACAAAGCCAGCAGGATGCAGATATTTGCACCGCTAATGGTGCTAAAAATCAGCAGCGCGAGAATATTGTCGGGAAAACTGTGATCATGTTCAGTATTCCGCTTAATCCGTGTACAATACCGCGTTATTTCTATAATGCCTGAGGCAAAGCTGTGATCGAAAATTTGCGTAACATCGCCATCATCGCGCACGTTGACCATGGAAAAACCACCCTGGTCGACAAACTGCTGCAACAGTCCGGTACTTTTGACGCTCGTACCGAAGCGACTGAACGTGTGATGGATTCCAATGATTTGGAAAAAGAGCGTGGAATTACCATCCTCGCAAAAAACACCGCCATCAAATGGAACGACTACCGTATCAACATCGTTGATACCCCGGGACACGCCGACTTCGGTGGTGAAGTAGAGCGCGTCATGTCCATGGTGGATTCGGTGCTGCTGGTTGTTGATGCGATGGATGGCCCTATGCCGCAAACCCGCTTCGTAACCAAGAAAGCCTTTGCCCACGGTCTGAAACCTATTGTGGTTATCAACAAAATTGACCGTCCAGGCGCGCGTCCTGATTGGGTTGTAGATCAGGTATTCGACCTGTTCGTTAACCTCGACGCGACTGACGAGCAGCTGGACTTCCCTATCATTTACGCGTCAGCGCTGAATGGTATTGCAGGTCTGGAACATACTGATATGGCTGAGGACATGACCCCGCTGTATCAGGCAATCGTCGATCACGTTTCTCCGCCGCAGGTTGAAGCTGATGCGCCGCTGCAGATGCAGATTTCACAGCTGGACTACAACAACTACCTGGGCGTTATCGGTATTGGCCGCATCAAGCGCGGTAAAATCAAGCCGAACCAGCAGGTAACGGTGATTGATAGCGAAGGCAAAACCCGTAACGCAAAAGTAGGCAAAGTGCTGACGCATCTGGGTCTGGAGCGTATCGACAGCGATCTGGCAGAAGCGGGCGACATCATTGCCGTTACCGGTCTGGGTGAGCTGAACATCTCCGATACCATCTGCGACACGCAGAATGTGCAGGCCCTGCCGGCGCTGAGCGTGGATGAGCCGACCGTGACCATGTTCTTTAACGTCAATACCTCACCGTTCTGCGGTAAAGAAGGTAAATACGTTACTTCACGTCAGATCCTGGATCGCCTGAACAAAGAACTGGTACACAACGTTGCGCTGCGCGTTGAAGAGACCACCGATGCTGACGCGTTCCGCGTATCAGGTCGTGGTGAGCTGCACCTTTCTGTTCTGATCGAAAACATGCGTCGTGAAGGTTTCGAGCTGGCGGTATCCCGTCCAAAAGTTATCTTCCGTGAGCATGAAGGCCGCAAGCAGGAGCCATTTGAGAACGTAACCCTCGATATCGAAGAGACCCATCAGGGCTCGGTGATGCAGGCGATGGGTGAGCGTAAAGGCGACCTGAAAAATATGGATCCGGATGGCAAAGGCCGCGTACGTCTCGACTACGTGATCCCAAGCCGTGGTCTGATCGGCTTCCGTAACGAATTCATGACCATGACCTCCGGTACCGGTCTGCTTTATTCTACCTTCAGCCACTACGACGACGTTCGTCCGGGTGAAGTGGGTCAGCGTCAGAACGGCGTTCTGATCTCCAACGGTCAGGGTAAAGCCGTTGCGTTTGCGCTGTTTGGTCTGCAGGATCGCGGTAAGCTGTTCCTGGGTCACGGTGCAGAAGTCTATGAAGGCCAGATCATCGGTATTCACAGCCGCTCTAACGACCTGACAGTAAACTGCCTGACCGGTAAGAAACTGACCAACATGCGTGCGTCAGGTACCGATGAGGCAACCACGCTGGTTCCGCCACAGAAAATGACGCTGGAGCAGGCGATCGAGTTCATCGATGATGATGAACTGGTTGAAGTCACGCCACAGTCAGTGCGTATTCGTAAACGTCACCTGACCGAGAACGATCGCAAACGCGCGTCTCGCGGCGGTAAAGAGTAAGCGATACCTTCTGTTATCAGGCCCCGCACTGCGGGGCTTTTTTGTTTTTGTTGCCCGCCTTTTCCCCGGCTGCTTACTGTTCAGCTACGCTTTTTGCCGCTAGAGTGAATGATCCCGGAAGCACAGAGGAGAGGCGTCATGCTGTACATCTTTGATTTGGGTAACGTGATCGTTGATATCGACTTCAATCGCGTACTGGGCGTCTGGAGTGATTTAGGTCGCGTGCCGCTGGCCACGCTGCAGAGTCGCTTCGGCATGGATGAAGCGTTTGAACAACATGAACGGGGTGAAATCAGCGACCCTGAATTTGCTGAACGTCTTTGCGAGCAGCTCGATATTGCCCTGAGCTACGAACAGTTCACTGCCGGCTGGCAGGCCGTGTTTGTCGGCGTGCGCCCGGAGACGCTGGCCATCATGAACCAGCTACGCGCCCGGGGCGAGCGCGTAGTGATCCTTTCCAACACGAATCAGCTGCATTTTGAGTTCTGGCCAACACACTATCCGGAAGTGCAGCAGGCTGCCGATCGCGTCTATATGTCGCAGGATCTCGGCATGCGTAAACCGGAAGCCCGTATTTTCAGCTATGTGCTGGCGCAGGAGGGGTACACTGCCGATCAGGCCATTTTCTTTGATGACAATCAGGCAAATATCGATGCGGCACGCGCGCTGGGAATAGACAGCGTGCTGGTGGAGGACCACAAAACCCTGCCAGACTGGTTTGCAGCGCGTGGATAAATGTGATGGCTAACACTCTGCGCCACCGGGCGCATGCGTTCTTTTTATGGCTCAAGCTGCTGTGGCGGCGTATCGACGAAGACAACATGACCACGCAGGCAGGTAATCTTGCCTACGTCTCCCTGCTGGCACTGGTGCCGCTGGTCGCGGTGATCTTCGCGCTGTTCGCCGCCTTCCCGGTGTTTTCCGACATCAGCGTACAGCTCAAGAATTTTATTTTTACCAACTTCATGCCGGCAGCGGGTGACGTGATCCAGCGCTACCTCGACCAGTTTGTGGCTAACGTTAACAAAATGACGGCAGTGGGGGCTGTAGGGCTGATTGTGACGGCGCTGCTGCTAATGCACTCCGTTGACAGCGCGCTGAACACCATCTGGCGCAGCAATTCGCCGCGTCCGATGGTCTATTCGTTTGCCGTCTACTGGATGATCCTGACGCTGGGACCGCTGCTGGCTGGTGCCAGTCTGGCAATCAGTTCCTATTTGCTGTCGCTGCGCTGGGTGAATGTTACCGGCGTAACCAGCCTCATCGACCAGCTGCTGCGTATTTTCCCGCTGGTGCTCTCTATTCTGGCGTTCTGGCTGCTTTACAGCGTTGTGCCAACGCGCCGCGTGCCGGGGCGCGATGCGCTCACGGGGGCAGTGGTGGCAGGTCTGCTGTTTGAGCTGGGCAAAAAAGGCTTTGCGCTCTATGTTACGATGTTTCCTTCGTATCAGTTAATTTACGGCGTACTGGCCGTTATTCCGATCCTGTTTCTGTGGGTCTACTGGACGTGGTGTATTGTTTTGCTGGGAGCGGAAGTCACCGTCACCCTGAACGACTATCGCCAGCTAAAGCAGCAGGAACATGAACCATCCCGTGAGGAAACATGATTGCATTAATTCAGCGCGTCAGTGCCGCCAGCGTGACGGTCGACAACCGGATCATTGGTGAGATTGGCGCAGGACTGCTGGTGCTGCTGGGCGTGGAGAAAGAGGATGATGATCAAAAAGCGCGGCGACTCTGCGATAAAGTGCTCGGCTACCGTGTTTTCGGTGACGAAAATGACAAAATGAATCTGAATGTGCACCAGGCTGGTGGCAGCGTGCTGGTGGTTTCGCAGTTTACGCTGGCAGCAGATACCCGTAAGGGCATGCGCCCCTCATTTTCCGGAGGAGCCGCACCGGCCGAAGCGGAGCGACTGTATAACGTCTTTAGCGACTGCTGCCGGGCCAGCGGTATCACCACCGCCTGCGGCCGCTTTGCGGCGGATATGCAGGTTTCACTGGTAAATAACGGTCCGGTCACTTTCTGGTTGCAGGTGTGAGATCGGCAGTCGGGCGACAGGCGATCGGCCACGCAGGCTCCGAACGGGAGAACCATTTTATGTATCATCTTCGAGTGCCGCAGACGGCTGAAGAGCTGGACATGTATTACCAGTTCCGCTGGGAAATGCTGCGCAAGCCGCTACGCCAGCCACAGGGCTCAGAACGTGACGCCTGGGATGCGCTGGCGCATCATCAGATGGTGGTGGATGAGCAGGGCAAGCCGGTTGCTGCAGGCCGCCTCTATATCAATGCCGAGAACGAAGCAGCTATTCGCTTTCTGGCCGTGCACCCGTCGGTACAGGGCAAGGGGCTGGGTACGCTGGTGGCGATGACGCTGGAGTCCGTTGCACGTCAGGAGGGCGCCAAGCGCGTAACCTGCAGCGCGCGCGAAGACGCCGTGGAGTTTTTTGCCAAGCTGGGTTTTATCAATCAGGGTGAAATTACGGCACCGCAGACCACGCCGCTGCGTCATTTTCTGATGATTAAACCGGTGGTGACGCTGGATGACATTCTGCACCGCGCCGACTGGTGCGGTCAGCTGCAGCAGGCGTGGTATGAGCACATTCCTCTGAGTGAAAAAATGGGCGTGCGCATTCTGCAATATACCGGGCAGAAATTTGTTACCACCATGCCGGAGACCGGCAATCAGAACCCGCACCATACGCTGTTTGCCGGCAGCCTCTTTTCACTGGCCACGCTGACCGGCTGGGGACTGATCTGGCTGCTGCTGCGCGAACGTCACCTGGGCGGGACCATTATTCTGGCGGATGCGCACATCCGCTACAGCAAACCTATCAGCGGACGGCCCGGTGCCATCGCCGATCTCGGCTCGCTGAGTGGCGATCTCGATCGCCTCGCGCGCGGGCGTAAGGCGCGCGTGCAGCTGGAGGTAGAGCTGTATGGTAATGAGGAGCCGGGCGCAGTATTTGAGGGCGTCTATATTGTACTGCCTGCAGATCAGCATGGTCCGCTTGAAGCGGGTGGCTCTGGCGCGCTGATAAACTAAGGGTGTCGGCACCGATCGCGCTTGCAACAACGCGATCGGTGGGCCGGTCTTACTCTGTCTCTCCGTTACGCATGGTCTGCTGCAGCGATCCTGCGTCGGTGGTGACGGAAAGGTCTGCTGAAATGCCCGGACGCAGTGGCGTACCGGCGCGCAGCGAACCCTTAAGCTGCAGCTGCAGCGTGCTGTTACCGCTCTGCGTCAGTGCCGGCCAGCCCCAGTTTTCCAGCACGTTTGCCGGCACCGCCTGGCCTTTCAGGCTCAGTGTGAGCGGGCGTCCGGCACTCTGACCCACCGTTGCTGTCGCTTCCAGCAGTCCGTTGCCGTTAAAGGCGCTCATTTCTGTTATCTGGATCTGCTGCTCATCTGCCGTCAGTGCGATTGAGGGATGACGCAGATCGGTACGGTTAAACGTGGCTTCTGCCGCATTAAAAGCCGCTTTGCCTGACCAGATCCCCCACTGATGTTCACGCGCCAGCAGCAGGTTGTCCGCAGAACCGTCCAGTGCGGTCATCTGGAAAGGAAACGCCGGGTTGATATCGATGATCAGGTTACGATTAGCGGTGGCGTGCTTCACCAGCACGCTGCCAAGCCAGGCGGGCAGGGGGGCCTGCCAGCGCTCGCGCCAGTTCTGCGGTAACGTATACTCCAGTCCGGCCACTGCCAGATCGTCCAGCGTCAGCTGCCGGTTGCTGCGCGTCCAGCTGCCGCTGGCGCGCAGAATACCGTTAACCCAGCGCGAGCTGAACTGCGTGAGTCTGACACCTTCAGGCGAGAACTCTGCATTAACAATGGGATCATCCAGCGCCAGGCTGCCATTGATAAAGTTACCCGCATTCATTGCCAGGTAGCCCTCTTTGCTTTGCCAGTCACCGTTGTGCAGGGTGATGTCCCGCAGCGTAAGATCCAGATCGGTGACGGCCCAGTCGGGGCCCTGCAGCCGGGCGTCGGTGAGATCCAGACGATGAATACTGACCGCAGGGGCCGTCAGCAGCGGGCGCAGAAATTCATTCAGCGATTTGCTGGTCTGCAGGCGGATATCATTCAGGCGCAGCTGATTGATGCTCCAGTTACCCCCGGCGTCACGCTCTGCCCGGCCGGTTACCGAGCCGCGTGCGATATCCGCACCGATTGTGGTTAGCTGCAGGCGGCGCTGCGCCACGTTGCCCTGCAGCAGCACGTTATCACCGGCCACTCCGTTCAGCGTCAGCTGCGCCGCGCTCATCTGAAACTGTGCGTCACTGCCCAGCATATCGGCGGGCGTGGGTTTCCATGGAATGATACCGCCATTAATGCCGCGCGCAGAGAGCGGCAGCGCCGTGCGCGGGCTCTCCAGGCGTACATTTCGCAGCTGCAGGCGGTTTGCCTGAATCGGCAGCGTGGTCGCTGGCGTCTGATTAGCGAGATTGATCTCCCCTTCATGGATTTCAATGCTGTCGAAATGAAGCCAGTCGCTGAACTGCACCAGCGCCAGGCCAAGATCGATGCGTTTAGCCACGACAACCGCCGGCTGGCCGTCGTGACCAAAGCTGAAGTTATCCAGCACGATATGCGAAGGGGAGGAGAAGTTATGCTCAATTTTACTGACGGAGAGATGCCAGGCTGTTTTGTCGCTTACCCAACGGCTAAACCAGCCGGCGCCCCACTGTGTCTGCACCAGCACATAACCGATCACCAGCAGCAGCAGAATCAGCAGTAATAAAGTAAGGAAAAACTTGCCCAGAAATTTCATTGCATTCATCCATCGCGATCGTTGTCCGGTCAGTGGTTGTTATGCCTGAATTACCGTTGCAGCTCAACTGTCTGGCGAAAAATGCGAATAAATAGCAGGCAGGCTGATGCCTGCCTGCTGCGCTATTTTTCCTGCGGGAAAATAAGATTAAGCACAATCGCCGTAATACCGCCGGCAGCAATACCGGAAGAGAGCAGCGTTTTCAGCCACTCTGGCGCAAACTGCAGGATCAGCGGCTGCTGAGAGACACCCAGCCCGACCGCCAGCGACAGTGCAATAATCATGATGGCGCGGCGATTAAGCGGCTCGCGCGAGACAATGCGCACGCCGGAGGCAGCAATGGTGCCAAACATCACAATAGTGGCGCCACCCAGTACCGGTTCCGGAATATGCTGAACAAAGCCGCTGACCGCCGGAAACAGCCCGAGTACCACCAGCATCAGCGCCACCACAAAGCCCACATAGCGGCTGGCTACGCCGGTCAGCTGGATCACGCCGTTGTTCTGTCCAAAGCAGGAGTTGGGGAAGGTATTAAACAGGGCAGAGACGCAGGAGTTCAGGCCGTTTGCCAGCACGCCGCCTTTCAGACGCTTCATATAGAGCGGGCCGCTGACCGGCTGTTCTGAAACGTCAGAGGTGGCGGTGATATCACCGATGGTCTCCAGCGAGGTAACCATAAAGACCAGCATCAGCGGGATCAGCAGATTCCAGTCAAAGCCCAGCCCGTAATAGAGCGGTGAGGGTACGGCCAGCAGCGGCTGCTGTACCGGTGCCGCGCTCTCCGGCAGCATATCCAGCCCCCACGCCAGTGCATACCCCACCGCCATCGCGATCACCAGCGATGCGACGCGCAGATAGGGATTGCGCTGCCGGTTAAGCAGAATAATGACCAGCAGCACGGCACCTGCCAGCAGCAGGTTTTCAGGTGCGCCAAAGCTGTGATCGTTCATCGCGGCAAAACCACCGCCAATCGAGGTCAGCCCGACCTGAATCAGCGAGAGACCGATAATCATTACCACAATGCCCGACACCAGCGGCGTAATAATCCGGCGTGCAAGATGCAGCACGCGCGACAGCAGCATTTCGGTACAGGAGGCGACCATCAGCGTGCCAAACAGTGCCGCCATCATGGTGGGCACATCCGCTCCGCCATTCTTCAGCGCCATACCGCCCATGATCAGTGGGGTGACAAAGTTAAAGCTGGTGCCCTGAATCGACAGCAGCCCGGACCCAACCGGCCCCCAGGTTTTGATCTGCAGCAGTGACGCCACGCCGGAGGCAAACAGCGACATGCTGATGATGTGCTGTGTATCCTGTGCCGGCAGTCCCAGCGCCTGACAGATCAGCAGCGCCGGGGTGATCACGGCAACAAACATCGCCAGCAGATGCTGACAGGCGGCAAACAGCGTCTGCGGCAGCGGCGGGCGATCCTCAAGACGATAAATCAGTTCGCTTTTTGTCGTGGCAGACGCACTGGCGGGCGAAAGGGGTTCGGCACGATTAACAGGCATGACAGGCTCTCAGTAACAGCAAAGTGGCGATTTTAAACGGTTGTCCGCTGAAAGCAATCGTTTGCATAGCTGGCGTCACTCTTCCGCTGGGTGATTTTTCAGCAGGCGCACAGGGCGCGGCGGAAACAGGTACCTAGGCGTGGCTGTAGCGTTCAGTTTCCGGCAGCCAGCGCTCAATCAGCGCCTGTGCCTGTTGGGGGTAATATTGATGGATATGGCGTGCCACGCGCTGCACTTCCGGGATCATGGCCTGATCGCGCAACAGGTCAGCTACCCTGAATTCAGCATTGCCGGTCTGCCGCGTGCCCAGCAGCTCGCCGGGCCCGCGAATTTCGAGATCGTGCTGCGCAATCACAAAGCCATCGTTGCTGTCGCGCAGGACCTGCAGGCGACGCTGAGCCGTTTTGCTCAGCGGGGCTTTATAAAGCAGCACGCAATGTGAGGCGACGGCACCGCGCCCGACGCGCCCGCGCAGCTGATGCAGCTGTGCCAGGCCAAGCCGCTCCGGATTTTCGATGATCATCAGGCTGGCATTGGGTACATCCACGCCAACCTCAATAACGGTAGTGGCGATCAGCAGCTGGATCTCGTTGGCTTTGAATGCGGCCATCACTGCCTGCTTCTCTGCAGGCTTCATGCGACCGTGCACCAGGCCTGTGCGCAAATCGGGCAGCGCAACGCGCAGCTCCTGCCAGGTCGCTTCGGCAGCCTGCGCCTCCAGCACCTCCGATTCATCAATCAGGGTGCAGACCCAGTAGGCCTGACGGCCCTCCAGACAGGCGTTTTTTACGCGTTCAATAATGTCGCTGCGGCGCGTATCCGGAATGGCCACCGTCGTCACCGGCGTACGGCCCGGCGGCAGTTCATCAATAGTTGACGTGTCGAGATCGGCGTAGGCGGTCATCGCCAGCGTACGCGGGATGGGGGTCGCGGTCATGATGAGCTGATGGGGATGAAAACCCTGCTCTTCGCCTTTTTCCCACAGCGCCAGCCGCTGATGCACACCAAAGCGGTGCTGCTCATCAATGATCACCAGCGCCATGCCGCTGAATTTTACCTGCTCCTGAAACAGCGCGTGCGTGCCCACGACCATCGCCACCTGGCCGCTGGCGATTGCCGCCTGCTGCGCTTCGCGCGCTTTGCCTTTCTGCTTGCCGGCCAGCCAGCCCACTTCGATGCCGAGTGGAGCAAACCACTGGCGGAAATTCGCCGCGTGCTGCTCGGCCAGCAGTTCAGTCGGCGCCATCAGCGCGACCTGTTTGCCGTGGGCAATCACGTTAAGCGCGGCCAGAGCCGCCACCAGCGTTTTCCCGGAGCCGACATCACCCTGCACCAGACGCAGCATCGGATAGTCATTGGCCAGATCGCGTTCAATCTCCTTTACCACACGCTGCTGTGCGCCGGTCGGAGAGAAGGGCAGCGCGGCCAGCAGCCTGTCCACCAGCGTATGACAGGCGGGCAGCGGCAGCGCATGATGACGTTGTGCCCCCGCGCGCACGGCCAGCATGCTGAGGTTATGCGCCAGCAGCTCTTCAAGAATTAATCGTTTCTGTGCCGGATGACGGCCGGTTTCCAGTTCGCTGAGCCGGAGATCGGGTGGCGGCCGGTGCAGCGTGCGCAGCGCATCGGGCAGGCTGATCAGCCCGCCGCTCAGCTCCGGCGGCAGCAGCTCAGCAATCGCACAGCTCTCCAGCAGAGTCAGCGCCTGGTCAGTCAGGTTGCGCAGTGTGGCCTGACGTATGCCTTCCGTGGTGGGATAGACCGGCGTCAGGGTTTCCTGCAGCTCTGCGCCGCCCTGCTCGCCCTGAAGGCGATATTCAGGATGGATAATTTCGGCACCGCGCTGCCCGCGCTTGATCTCACCATAAGCGGTAACGCGGCGACCGGGTGCCAGGCTGTTTTTCATGCCGGCAGTGAAATTAAAAAAGCGCAGGGTAGCAATCCCGCTGCCGTCACTAATCTGGCACACCAGCATGCGGCGGCGACCAAACGTGACCTCGCTGTTCAGCACTTCGCCTTCAATGGTGGCCCAGATACCGGGCAGCAGGTCGTTGATTTTATAGAGCTGAGTGCGATCTTCGTAGCGCAGCGGCAGGTGAAGCAGCAGATCCTGGATAGTAAACAGGTTAAGTCTGGCCAGCTTAGCGGCCTGGCTGGCGCCGACGCCGGTCAGGGTACTGAGCGGTATGGCATCCAGCAGCCGGCCTTTCATTTCCGACCCGTGGCTTGCATGGCGGACCACCAGCCGGCATCGGCATCAATGCCGCCCTGCATATTGATCTGCGGATAGGGCAGGCCTTTCTGCTTCGCCACGCGTGCGAGAACCGGATAGCCGCCTTCAAACAGCAAACGCTGCTGCTCTGCTTCATCCAGCAGGCTGTGCTTACGCTGATACATCCCGGCATTCTGCCGCTGGCGCTGTGCTTCATAAAGGATAAGCGCGGAGGCCACAGAGACATTCAGCGACTGCACCATACCCACCATCGGGATAATAATATCCTGATCAGCCAGCGCCAGCGCGTCGGCAGTGATGCCGGTTTTTTCCTGACCCATCAGAATGCAGGTCGGGCGGGTGTAATCAATAGCGCGAAAGTCGACCGCTTTTGCTGACAGGTTGGTGGCCAGCACCTGCATGCCGCGATCTTTCAGATGGCGTACTGCTTCAGTGATATGCGTATGGGTTTTAACGTTTACCCAGCTGTTGCTGCCCGCGGACGCCGAAACCATCGTGCGCATCCGCACGCTGGGCCAGACGGCGTGAACTTCATGAATACCCACCGCGTCTGCCGTGCGGATCACCGCAGAGACATTATGCGGCTTGTGCACCTGCTCCATGCAGACGGTAAGATCGTGCTGGCGCAGCGCCAGCATTTCCTGAATTCGGGCAAAACGTTGAGCATTCATGCATTAATTACGGTTACGGTGGACTTTGATTACATCCGGCATTACGCGAATTTTACGCATAATGTTTGCCAGATGAACGCGGTCGTTAGCAGTCAGACGGATAAAGGCGCTGTAAACGCGGCCGTCGCGCTCTTCGGTATTCAGGCTCTGAATATTCGACCCCGCCGTGTTGATGGCGGCGGTGAGATTCGCCAGCGCCCCCTGGTGGTTAAACATATCCACCTTAATCTCCGCGACGAACTCCTGATCGGTCACTTTATCCCACTCTACTGCCATAAACTTCTCGGGCTCTTTCTGGTAGCCACGGATATTACGACAGGATTCATGGTGCACGACCAGGCCCTTGCCGGGACTGACGTGCGCGACAATCGGGTCGCCGGGGATAGGACGGCAGCACTTGGCAAAGGTGATCAGTACGCCATCGGCGCCTTTGATCGGCAGTTTTTTGCTGCGCTTGCTGCTTTGCGCCGCATCTGCAGCGGACTGCAGCAGGTTTTTCGCCACAACCACGCTCATGGCGTTGCCCAGACCAATTTCAGCCAGCAGATCGTCCATGCTGGCGAGCTTCATACGCTCCAGCTCCAGCTGCACGTTTTCTGCCGGTATTTCAGCCAGCTTTTTACTGCCGCCCAGCGCATGGCTCAGCAGACGACGCCCGAGGTTAACGGAATCTTCGCGTTTGAGGTTTTTCAGCAGCTGGCGGATCTTGGCGCGCGCTTTTGAGCTGACCACAAAGTTGAGCCAGGCGGCGTTCGGGCGTGCGCCGGGCGCGGTGATAATCTCGATGGTCTGTCCGCTGGTGAGCGGCTGTGACAGCGGATAGGGCTGGCGATCGACGCGCGCGCCGACACAGGCGTGGCCAATGTCGGTATGTACCGCATAGGCGAAATCCACCGGCGTCGCACCGGCTGGCAGCTCAACGATGCGGCCTTCAGGCGTAAACACGTAGATCTCATCCGGGAAGAGATCGGATTTAACGCTTTCAATAAATTCAAATGAGCTGCCGGCGCTTTGCTGCAGCTCCAGCAGGCTCTGCAGCCAGCGCTGAGCGCGGATCTGTGCGGTCGTGCCGCTTTCGCCCGCTTCTTTATAGGCCCAGTGGGCGGCCACTCCCATCTCTGCCATCTGATCCATATCTTCAGTACGGATCTGCACCTCAACCGGCACGCCGTGCGGTCCAATCATTGAGGTATGCAGAGATTGATAGCCGTTAGCTTTGGGGATGGCGATATAATCTTTCACGCGTCCGGGACGCGGTTTATACAGGCTGTGCATCTGACCCAGCACGCGATAGCAGGTATCGAGATCTTTCACTACCACGCGGAACGCGTAGATATCCATAATTGAGTGAAAACGCTGCTCTTTCAGATGCATTTTGCGGTAGATGGAGTAAAGATGCTTTTCACGACCGCTGACGCGGCAGGGAATACCCGCCTCCAGCAGACGTCCGTCAATTTCCGACAGGATCTTCTGAATCATCTCTTTACGGTTACCGCGCGCCGCTTTTACCACCTCTTTAATCACGCGAAAACGGTTAGGATAGAGCGCTTCAAATCCCAGCTCTTCCAGTTCTGTTTTCAGATGATGAATACCAAGACGGTGCGCCAGCGGGCTGTAAATTTCCAGCGTCTCCAGCGCAATGCGCCGTTTTTTATCCGGACGGAGCGCGCCCAGCGTGCGCATGTTGTGCGTGCGGTCAGCCAGCTTGATCAGAATGACGCGGATATCCTGCACCATCGCCATGATCATTTTACGGAAGTTTTCTGCCTGCGCTTCTTTCTTGTCGCGGAACTTCAGCTTGTCGAGCTTGGATACGCCTTCCACCAGTTCAGCCACGCTCTTGCCAAACAGCTGTTCCATATCCTGGTAGGTGGCAGGGGTATCTTCGATCACATCATGCAGCAGCGCGGCCATCAGTGTTTCATGATCGAGCTTCATCTCAGCCAGAATGCAGGCCACGGCAACAGGATGGGTGATGTAAGGCTCACCGCTGGAACGAGTCTGTCCCTCGTGAGCATCACGTGCGACAAGGTAGGCTTGCTTGAGGCGCTTGATTTGCTCCTCAGGCAAGTATTTTTCAATCAGCTGATTGAGGCTTTCAAACAGATACAAGGTTGACCTGCAGAGTGCGGTTAACGACGACCTTCAGCGATAGCGGTAACGGCTTGCAACTCAGCGGCTTCCTGCTCTTGCTGTTCCTGACGATCACGCACATCCAGAATCTGGTTGGTGATCAGGCCTTCTTCGATTTCGCGCAGGGCGATAACGGTGGCTTTATCGTTCTCTTCCGGAACCAGCGGGTCTTTGCCGCCTACCTGCATCTGACGTGCACGACGTGCAGCGACCAACACCAGGTCAAAACGGTTACCAATTTTCTCTACTGCGTCCTGAACGGTTACGCGTGCCATAGGTGTGCTACTCCACAGATGATGAAGAAATGACTGGGCATAATACTGAAACTGAATTCAGACTGCCAATAGTTTGCTGATTAAAGCATCATGACGCGCTTTCTGGCGTCCCATACGCAGGCGTTCTGCGCGAATAATGGTTTTCAGATCGGACAGGGCCAGATCGAAATCATCATTAACAATCAGGTAATCGTATTCAGCATAGTGGCTCATTTCCGCCACGGCCTGCGCCATGCGGCGCGCGATAACCTCTTCGCTATCCTGCCCGCGGCCGCGCAGACGGCGATCCAGCTCTTCGGTCGACGGCGGCAGGACAAAAATGCTGCGTGCTGCGGGCATTCTGCTGCGGATCTGCTGCGCGCCCTGCCAGTCGATGTCCAGAAACACGTCCACGCCGGTGGCCAGTACCTGCTCAATCGCGGCGCGCGAGGTGCCGTAATAGTTGCCAAACACTTCGGCATGCTCGAGGAACGCATCCTCAGCGATCATGCTTTCAAATTCAGCTTTGGATACAAAAAAGTAGTGCTCACCATGCGCTTCGCCAGGCCGCATGTCGCGGGTGGTATGCGATACCGACACCTGTGTGTCGTAGAGCGGTTGTGTCTTTAACAGCGCCTGAATCAGGCTGGATTTACCCGCGCCGCTGGGGGCGGAAACAATATAAAGCGTGCCTTGAGCCATGGTTATCTTGAATTGAGTAAAGAGCGAAGTCGATTTCCTGCACAGTATACACGGGTCAGGGCCGCCACGCAGCGTTTGCCGCGCAGGTAAAGCAATTCTTTTCTGCGAACGGGCGCAAACCACGCAGTAACAGACAGTAAAACGCCGGATTTGTGCGCGAGCGCTGTTCCACGCATTGCGCAGGCTACTGGCAATCACCACTGCCGCGCGCTCCAATCAGCAAAAAGGAGAGCGGTAATGAAACGATGGCTGTGGTTAGGTCTCTGCCTGCTGAATACAGAAAGCCGGGGAGAAGCACTGTGTCCTGTCTGGTCACCCATGCGGGCACAACAGGAGATAACGCGTCTGCAGCAACAGCTGCGTCACTGGGATAACGCTTACTACCAGCAGGGGGCGTCGCCGGTGAGCGATGATGACTATGACAGTCTGCTCTCCCGGTTACAGCAGTGGCAACGCTGCTTTATACCCGGTGCGCCGTTACATGAAACCGCACTTCCGGCCAGCCGTGGCACACCGCACCCGGTTGCCCATACCGGAGTACGCAAGCTGCGCGACAGGCTGGCGGTTGCTTACTGGATGCAGCATAAATCCGCGCTCTGGGTCCAGCCCAAAGTGGATGGCGTGGCCGTCACGCTGGTCTATCGTCACGGCAGGCTGACGTCGCTTATCAGCCGCGGCGACGGGCTGCGTGGCGAAGAGTGGCGGGAAAAAGCGGCGCACATTCCGGCTATTCCCCAGCGGATTGAGACCACGCTGGCAGAAGTCATACTGCAGGGAGAGCTGTTCCTGCAGATGACCGATCATCAGCAGGCGCGCGATGGCGGCGCCAATGCCCGTGCGCAGGTGGCCGGAGCCATGATGCGGCGCGAAACCAGTCCGCTGCTGAAACACACCGGGTTGTTTATCTGGGCGTGGCCAGACGGGCCTCCCGATATGGCGGAAAAACTCGCGCAGCTGTCGCGCTGGGGCTTCGATCTTACCCGGCAGTGGAGCCAGCCGGTCAGCGATGAAGAACAGGTTGCCGCGTGGCGCGCGCGCTGGTTCCGCGCTGCGCTGCCGTTTGCCACTGATGGCGTAGTGATCCATGCTACGCCTTCTGCTGCCGGTCGCGACTGGCAGCCAGGGCAGGGAAGCTGGTCCGCCGCGTGGAAATACCAGCCTGCCGAAGTCAGCAGCGAAGTGCGTGCCGTCACGTTTTCCGTTGGACGCACCGGAAAAATTGCAGTGGTGCTGCATCTGCAGCCGGTTCAGGCAGAGGATAAAACCGTGCGGCGTATCAGCATTGGCTCCGTCGCACGCTGGCGCGCGCTGGACGTCATCGCCGGCGATCAGGTCACGCTGACGCTGGCCGGGCTGGGGATCCCGCGTCTGGAGCGGGTGATCTGGCGTATAGCAGAACGACACTATCCGCAGCCGCCTGCCAGTGAGGCTTTTCACGCCACCAGCTGTCTGCACATCACGCCAGACTGTCGCGCACAGTTTCTTTCCCGCCTGAGCGGGCTGAGCCAGAAAACGGTGCTGGATATTGCCGGTATGCAGCGCAGCAGCTGGCAGCGTCTGCTACAGCAGGGTGCGCTGACGCACCTTTTTTCATGGCTGACGCTGACGCCAGAGCAGATTGCCGCGGCAGAGGGAATATCGCCGGCACGGGCGCAGCGTATCTGGCTCAGCTTTATGCTGACGCGTCAGCAGCCGCTGCGTCGCTGGATCGCTGCGCTGGGTCTGCCGCTGCCGCGCCGGGCGCTTGCGTCCCTGCCGGATACGCAATGGGATGAGCTGCTGGCGCGCACCAAAGCTGACTGGCAGCAGCTGCCAGGGATAGGCGACGTACTGGCACAGCGCCTGGTCACCCTGCTGCAGACGCCTCAGCTGCGTGAGCTTATTGCGTTTCTGCAGCAGCAGGGCATTCCGGAAGCCCCCTCACTGCTCGGGATGGGGATAGTTGAAGACCGGCAGGCCGAGGCGAAAACGCAGGGCGAGCAGGCGGGCGATAAAACCAAACAGCAGGGTAATAATCACCACCGCTTCATGCGCCAGCGAGGTTTTCAGCAGCAGGATGTAGATCCAGCCGGACGCGAAGGCGATACCGGCATACAACTCTTTCTGGAACACCAGTGGAATACGGTTGCAGAACATATCGCGCAGCACGCCACCAAATACGCCGGTGATAACCGCAGCAATTGCGGCAATGATCGCGGCATGGCCGGAATCCAGCGCGACCTGAGCACCAATAATAGAGAACACCACCAGTCCCAGCGCATCAAGTACCAGAAACACTTTGCGCAAATGGTTCATCAGCGGGGCAACAAAGGTAGTGACCACCGCCGCCGCTGCAACGATCATGATGTATTCCGGATGCTTTACCCAGCCGAGCGGGTAGTGACCCAGCAGAATATCGCGCACCGAACCGCCGCCGATTGCAGTGACAGAAGCGATGATAATGACGCCAAACAGATCCATTTTGCGCCGGCCTGCGGCCAGCGCTCCGGTCATCGCTTCAGCAGTGATGCCGATAAGGTAGAGAACAGTTAATAGCATGAGGTACTCCAGCAGTCTGGCCGGCAAGGCTATAGCCTGGATAGCGCAGAGACTACTGAGTTTTTTTCAACTGAACGCTATCGGATTAGAATAGTTAATGTGAGGACTCAATAAAGGCAGGTGCAGGAGGGAAGAAACAGAGTGCATCATTTTTAGTGATAAAAAAATATGATGTGGCAGCACGTTTTTCAGAAAAGAAATGATGGGATTGCCTGCAGCGCAGAAAAGAAAAAAGCGTGCTGTTAACCAGCACGCGAATGCATCGGACAGATGCCCAGAGCCCACCATACAGACTTGTTGTTATTATCCGTTTCTTGCTCGCACGCTGGCGAATTCTTTCAGGCTAAAACGGTACGCAGGCTGAAACCAGGCGCGACCGTAGTAGCAACAGAGCAGCATTCTGACGGAGACCAGTGCAAGGTATCCCCAGACCGCGCAGAGCGCCGACGGCATCAGCCACACCGTAAAGAGTGTTGCCGCCAGGCCCGCTGCTACCGACGTGATCTCAGTAAAAGCGATACGCGTAAACTGCTTTTCCCGCTGCAGGATAGCCCGGTAGTGCTGCCCCTGCGGGATAATAATAAATATTACCGACATCATCTCCAGCATAACCGCAAGCTGCGGCTGCTGCGCTACAGCGCTATAAATATCACTGCCAATAAACAATGCTGCAAAAATAAATAAGCCGGTAAAAATACTTCCCCAGTAAAGAACGGACAGTTCGCTATTATTAAAGCTTATTTTGCGAATAATTTTATTATTAAAGCCGCGATCGGCAAGTGTATCGATAACCAGCAGAGTCAATATGGCTATAACCAGCAGGTTTAATTCATTCGCCTGCAGAGTTTGCGCCAGCAGCGTCAATTGTAAGACGCCAATGCCAATAATTTTTGCTGAAGAGAGAAGCGACCATTTGGCGCTGGACAGTTCTCTTTCACGTATCGCCACAGTATGCTCATTATGGTACATGTACCATTACAGTTAAGAAATTGTACAGAGCAGAAGGGGTATGCCCTGCACCTTAGTGCAGCACATCCTGACGCAGCCCTGAAATACCTTTCAGGGTTTGCCATTTATGAATGCACTGCAGCAAATGGTGTTCTGAAAATAGTGTAATAGTGCAGGCATCTATTATTTCTTTTGTCCGCACGGTATCTCCTCCAATACGGAGGAAATCCGTGAGATCGTTATAAAATCCTTTTGTATTATTATAATCCCCGGCCAGCATCCGTCTGGCAATCTCAACAAATTCTTTTTCTGATAACAAAGGATAAGTTGAGCGATCCATGTTTTTCCCTGTTTTTATTATTAAGTCTTGCTGTGTGTGAATACGTTATACAGTTTTTTATTTAATTTAACACCATGAGAAAATTCTTATAAACAGACTTCAGGAATTAATGGTTTCAGACTATGCATTAAAATAGTTAAGCAGTGATGTTTCTGACTAATTAATCTTTTCAGGAAATTGTCTTATCGGCCGCGGTTACTGAATGTGAAATGATATAAATATTGTTTTATATCAACACTTTTCTTTGATCGCACTGCACCGTCAACCAGGAATTTTCCCGTTAACGACGCTTTAGCTATCCTGGGGATGCAGCGCTGAAATGTTATAAACAACCATGAAACAGTTAAGGAGTATTGCGCAAAAAAAATGCAATTTTTTTTGCCATTGCGTCCAGCTGTGGCTGGGAAATCAGGCGTTATGTAAGCAATTGATTCTAGTGAGTTAAAAGGTAAAGTAATCTTTCCAGGTCGGCGCGCAGGGCCGCCACTTCCTGCCCGAAGTGCGCATCAGAAGTAAAAGGCTGACGGTAGAGCACGGCAATAAGTTCAGCCCCCTGGCCGTTAGCAATGACGCGCATTGGCATATAGCGCTCTTTACCGCTGCCGTTATCTGCCCAGTAGTCCATAACGCCAAACGGATTATGTGGCGTAAAACGCAGTTTCAGCGAGTTCTCTCCGCGCCTTGCCCGCCAGTATTGCCCTTCCTGCACCAGCGTTGCGCCGTTCAGGTCGCTTGCCCATTTTGCAAAACAGGCGGGTTGCCAGATAGTTTCATACAGATCCAGCCAGTTACGCGGCACGGTAAGCGTGAGAGTCTGTGAGGGCAGCATGGTGCCTCCTGAGGCAGCCTGATTCAGAGTGATCTCACCCTATCGGAAGCTGACCGGGCTGCCTATGGCGCAACAGGAAAAGTGTGGGGCAGCAGAGGTTTTTTACTGTGTTACCGGGCCTTAAGCCGGGCCGGACAGCCACACGCGCTGGCAACAGAATGGCTGTTTCATACACGTGTTAACCAGGAGAAACAGAATGCTGCCGCTTATATCGGCTTCATGCTGCAGGTGATATGGCTGACCGGCAGCATAATGCGTGTGAAGGGGACGGTTTATCAGCCCGCAGCGGATGCTGTCAGGCCGATCGGCTTTATGACCGGAGTAAGGGTCCGCACGACAGGGGAAACGACGGCGGACGGTTATCCGTGCAGATCAGACGTAAAGAGAGGCTTCGCCCGGCGGACGCGTTTTGAAACGACGATGCAGCCACAGGTACTGCTCCGGCGCGCGCAGGATCTCTTTTTCAATCACCTTATTCATATAGGCTGCTGCCGCTGCTTCATCTTCATGCGGATAGCCTTCCAGTTCCGGCTGAATAATGAGCTGGTAACCGGTTTTATCCGGATTACGAATCAGGACAATCGTCAGCATTGCTGGCCGCGCAAGACGAGACAGAACAAAGGTGCCGTTCGTGGTCGCGGCTTTCTCTACCGCAAACAGAGGGGCAAATACGCTGCCTTTCGGACCGTAGTCCTGATCGGGGGCAAACCAGACAGCTTCACCCTGTTTCAGCGCCTGCACCATGCCGCGCAGATCGCGTCGGTCAATCATCGCTTTATTCGAGCGCATACGGCCTTTGGTCTGCGCCCATTCCATCGCCTGATTATTATGCGGACGATACATGGCCATCATTGGCTGGCAGAGACCGGTAATACGACCGCCCAGCTCCAGTGACATAAAGTGCACGCCGATAACCATAACGCCGCGCTGCTGATTCTGCGCATTCTGCAGGTTAGCGATACCGCTGACGTTAAACAGACGACGGACCCGCGCATCTGACCAGAACCATGCAATACCGGTTTCTGCCAGCGCCATGCCGAGCGACTCAAAGTTGCCGGCAATCATGACCTCTTTCTCTTCTTCATTAATATGCGGGAAGCAGAGTTCAATGTTGCGGCGGGTGATGCGTTCACGCCGCTTGAGGAAATGGCGGGAGAGTTTACCCGCGGTTGCCCCGAGACGGATCAGAACGGGATAGGGAAGCTGCACCAGCAGCCAGAGCACGGCCAGACCGAACCAGGTAAACCAGTAGCGGGGATGCAGCAGTGTGGAGCGAAACTGTCCGGTTTTCTTCATAGCACCTTCATAGGTAGAGTAAATGTAACGCGCTAAGAAGTCGGTCCATGGTTCCTGGTGCGGTACAACTGTAGTAATTACGACCGGCACTTTAGCAAATAGTGCCTTAAGAATTCTGCTAACTTTAGTATCTTTAGGATTGATGGAATTTATGGAACCGGGACATTACCGGCTGCAGGAAGGATGATTTTTCTTTTAAGTCAGTAAAATCAATCAGATAAAATGGCAGCATTCATGCTGAAGATACCGCAGATATGTCAGGACAGGTCAGCAGCAGACACAGCTGTACATCATTGCACGCACAATGCTTACATTGCAAAAGATAAAAAATGGTCTACAGAAGTGAGGCTGCATAAACCCGCTGCTGCGGGCTTATGCAAAGATGCCTTTAATAATGGCAGGCAAACCTTACTCAATGTTCTGAATCTGCTCGCGCATCTGCTCAATCAGCACTTTCAGCTCAATCGCTGAAGCGGTGATATCCGCATTAATCGATTTAGAGGCCAGGGTGTTCGACTCGCGGTTAAACTCCTGCATCATAAAGTCGAGGCGACGGCCGACTGCTTCTTTCTTCTTCAGGATGTTATAGGTCTCTTTAACATGCGCCTCAAGGCGATCCAGCTCTTCAGCCACGTCAACGCGCTGGGCCATCATAACCAGCTCCTGCTCCAGACGATTATTCTCCAGCTGAACGTCCGCCTCTTCCAGCCGGGTCACCAGACGCTCGCGCTGCCATTTCAGTACGTCCGGCATCTGCGCCCGCACTTTGCTGACTTCCTGCGACACGCCGGCGAGACGCTGCTCAATCATCCCCTTCAGCGCATTACCTTCACTTTCGCGCGCTTCGATAAAGTCATCCAGCGCGCCATCAAGCGCCGTCAGCAGCTCAGCATTAATCGCATCCAGATCCTGCTCCGGTACTGACATCACGCCTGGCCAGCGCAGAATATCCAGCGGATTGATGGCGCCCTCATCGCTCTGCATTTTTACCCAGTTAGCGGCCTGCACCAGCTGTTTTGCCAGCGCTTCATTCAATTGCAGCTCGCCCTGCGCGCCCGGGTCGGCATCAAAACGCAGATGGCACTCAATTTTACCTCGCGTCAGGCGGGCGCGGATACGCTCGCGGATCACCGGCTCCAGGCCGCGGAACTGCTCCGGCAGGCGAATGTAGGTTTCCAGATAGCGCTGGTTTACCGAGCGCAGTTCCCAGGTCGCGCTGCCCCAGCTGCCTTTGGCTTCGCGACGGGCGTAAGCGGTCATACTGCGGATCATAAGCTTGTACTCTTTCAGGGAATGTTCTGCGCATTATAGCGGCGTGCGGTGCAGCGGGATAGGGATAGCAAAACGCTGCTATGGTTAGAACAGGCCTATTCACTCTGAGCAAGCATATTACCTGGCGACTATGATGTCCGATCTGTTTCGTAATCTGTATAAATTCTGGTGCAGCCTGATAGTGCTGTTACTGCTGACCGGTTGTCAGACCACGCCGGCGCGCCTGCAGTCGATCCCGCAGCACAACGCACCGGTGGCGCTGTGTGGCACCGGAGAGATGATGATGCAGACCACGTTGTGGCTGAGTGCAGTACCGGAGCAGGAATGGCAGCTGTTTCTGCGCGATGAGCTGATGCCGCGCTTTGGCGATACGCTGACAAGCTATGACGCCGCAGGAAAGGAAGAGGCGCGCCGGGTAGTGGTACTGCTCTATCCACCGGATGTGGACTTTTCTGCCGTGATTGAGCGCGCGCGCGACCGGTATCGGGCGCGCTTTAACGCCAGAACCACTACCCGCATTGATACGCTGGTCTGCGCGGCTGTCCGCTGAGCACAAAGAGAATCGTCGATCTGTCCCACGCACGCGGGACAGTGGCGGCTGAAGTCCGTATAATGCGCAGCCAAACTCAAGCAAGCCGGAGAGAACCTATGCGTCCTGCAGGCCGTAGCACTTCTGAAGTGCGTCCCGTTACCCTTACCCGTCACTACACCAGACACGCCGAAGGCTCAGTGCTGGTTGAATTTGGTGAAACCAAAGTGCTCTGCACCGCGACCGTCGAGGAAGGCGTGCCGCGTTTTCTCAAGGGTAAAGGTCAGGGCTGGGTGACCGCAGAATATGGCATGCTGCCGCGTTCAACCCACAGCCGTATGGCGCGCGAAGCGGCCAAAGGCAAGCAGGGTGGCCGTACGCTGGAGATCCAGCGTCTGATTGCCCGCTCGCTGCGTGCTGCGGTCGATCTCACTGCGCTGGGTGAGTACACCATCACGCTGGATTGCGATGTTATTCAGGCGGATGGCGGCACGCGTACCGCGTCAATCACCGGCGCCTGCGTGGCGCTGGCGGATGCGCTGAACGCGCTGGTTGCCGCGGGTAAGCTGAAGAGCAGCCCGCTGAAAGGTATGGTGGCCGCTATCTCTGTTGGCATCGTGGGCAGTGAGGCGCTGTGCGATCTGGAGTATGTTGAAGACTCCGCAGCGGAAACGGATATGAACGTGGTAATGATGGAAGATGGCCGGATGATTGAGGTGCAGGGCACCGCAGAAGGCGAGCCGTTCAGCCATGAGGAGCTGTTAACACTGCTGGCGCTGGCGCGAGGCGGGATTGAACAGTTGATTCAGGCGCAGAAGGCTGCGCTATCCAGTTGATGTACTAAGGCGACCTCCGGGTCGCCTTTTCTTTATTTGAGGAGTGAGAGATGAAAGCCTGGCAGCGTCAGTTTATTGAATTTGCCCTGAATAAAGGGGTGCTGAAATTTGGTGAGTTTACCCTGAAGTCCGGACGAAAAAGCCCCTATTTTTTTAACGCCGGCCTGTTTAACAGCGGGCGCGACCTGGCCCTGCTGGGGCGTTTCTATGCGCAGGCACTGGTTGACGGCGGCGTCAGCTTTGACCTGCTGTTTGGCCCGGCTTATAAAGGTATTCCCATTGCCACTACCACTGCCGTGGCGCTGGCCGATCATCACGATCGCGATGTGCCCTACTGTTTTAACCGTAAAGAAGCCAAAGATCACGGTGAAGGCGGTTTGCTGGTAGGCAGTCCGCTGGAAGGCAAAGTGATGCTGGTTGATGATGTGATCACCGCCGGTACGGCGATCCGCGAATCGATGGACATTATCAGCGCGCATCATGCCACGCTGGCTGGCGTCCTGATTTCACTCGATCGTCAGGAGCGCGGGCGCGGCGAGATTTCAGCGATTCAGGAAGTGGAGCGCGATTATCACTGTACGGTCACCGCCATTATTACCCTGAGCGATCTGATTGATTATCTGGCAGAGAAGCCGGAGATGGCAGATCATCTGGCGAAAGTGCGCGCTTACCGCAACGAGTACGGTATTTAAAACCGCGCTGCGGCCGCCATCCGCGGCGGCCGCAGAAGACGCTTTCAGGCGCACCTGGCCAGACAGGCAGGCGATTAAATCAGCTGCGCGGCTATCAGCGGCCAGCGGCTGTCAAACTCTGCCGTCGGGCTGTAGCGAAATCCGGAACGGACAAAGCGTGACAGCAGGCCTTCGCAGAACGCCAGCAGCTGGCTGGCCAGCAGGGCTTCATCTGTCCGGAATCCCTCTCCGTCGCGGATTTTCTTTTCGCGCATCACCTGACGCATCTGCATCTCAATGCGCTCAAACAGCTGGTTGATACGCTCCTGCAGACGATCCTGTTCGAACATCAGCGCGTGACCGGTCAGGATACGCGTCAGCCCCGGATTACGCTCACCAAATCCCAGAATCAGCTGCGTAATCAGACGCAGCCGTGCCGTGGTCTCTTTTTCATCGTTCAGGATAAGATTGATGCGGGTAATCAGACTGTCTTCGATAAATTCGATCAGACTGTCAAACATCCGTGTCTTGCTGGGGAAGTGGCGGTAGAGAGCCGCCTCGGAGACGCCTACGTTAGCGGCCAGCCTGGCGGTGGTAATTCGCTGGGTGCCATCCCCTGACTCCAGCATCTGCGCCAGCGTCTGCAAAATCTCTTCGCGACGGTTCCTTTTCGCGACTTTTTTCTCTGCCATGACCTTCAACACCCCTGAAATTCATTAAATACAGGCAATACCGGCCTGTCTGCCGCAGGTAATTACCTGCAGCGACATGCGTTAACAAGATGGCTAAATGAAGAGTGGTAACTTACTGACGGCCAGAGTGGCCAAAACCGCCTGCACCGCGATCGCTGGCGTCAAAATCCTCGACCAGATTAAATTCCGCCTGTACCACCGGCACAAACACCAGTTGCGCCAGACGATCGCCCGGCTGCAGAGTAAAGCTCTCCTGACCACGGTTCCAGACTGAAACCATAAGCTGTCCCTGGTAGTCAGAATCGATCAGGCCGACCAGATTACCGAGCACGATACCGTGCTTGTGGCCGAGGCCGGAGCGCGGCAGGATCACCGCGGCCAGCGTCGGGTCAGCGATGTGAATTGCCAGGCCGGTGGGTACCAGCGTGGTCATGCCTGGCGTAATCTCCAGCGCCTCATCAAGACAGGCGCGTAAGTCGAGACCTGCAGAACCAGAGGTGGCGTAAGCGGGCAGCGGAAAGTCGCTGCCTACGCGCGCATCAAGAATTTTAACGTCTATTTTTTTCATCATAACGGCTGACTATCTCGTCTATTAACTGTTGGCCAAGGAGCGACTTATCGCTGAGCGGTAAGCGCTTTTCGCCCTCCTGCCAGAAAAGGTGAAGCGCATTGGTGTCGCTGTTAAATCCCTGACCCGCCTGCGCGACATCGTTAGCGCAAATCAGATCCAGATTTTTCCGTACGCGTTTTTGCCGCGCGTATTCTTCCACATTCCGGGTTTCGGCGGCAAATCCCACCACATAAGGGCGATTTTCCTGCAGTGCCGCCACGCCGGCAACAATGTCCGGGTTCTTCACCAGCTGCAGCGTGACATTATCGTCGTCGCCCTGTTTTTTCATTTTTTCTGCTGCCACGGTTGCCGCGCGATAGTCCGCCACGGCGGCACTGGCGATGAAGATATGCTGCTGACTAATATGCGCCATCACTGCCGCCTGCATCTCCAGCGCGGTCGTGACGTCGATACGCTGCACGCCGGCGGGCACCGGCAGCGTTACCGGACCGGAAACCAGCGTGACGCGGGCACCGCGTCGGGCCGCGGCCGCGGCGATGGCATAGCCCATTTTGCCTGAGCTGTGGTTGCTGATATAGCGCACCGGATCCAGCGCTTCGCGCGTCGGACCTGCGGTAACCATAATACTGAGATGCTGCAGATCGCTGACCGGTTCGGCCCACTCCAGCGCATGCGCCACAATCGCCAGCGGATCGAGCATACGGCCCGGCCCGGTGTCGCCGCACGCCTGGCTGCCGCTATCCGGCCCCCAGATCATGACGCCGCGCTGCTGCAGACGCTGCAGATTCTCCTGCGTAATGGCGGCACGGTACATCTGCTGATTCATGGCGGGTACCAGCGCCAGCGGCGCGTCGCTGGCGAGACAGGCAGTGGTCACCAGATCGTTAGCCATACCGGCAGTTATGCGGGCGATTAAATCAGCCGAGGCGGGAGCCAGTACAATCAGGTCCGCCCATTTAGCCAGCTCGATATGGCCCATCGCGGCTTCAGCAGCGGGATCGAGCAGGTCATCAAACACCGGATAGCCGGAGACCGCCTGCAGGCTGAGCGGAGTAATAAAGGCGCGGGCTGCGGAGGTCATCATGACACGCACCTCGGCACCGCGATCGCGCAGACGTCGCACCAGCTCCGGCGCTTTATATGCAGCGATACCGCCGCTGACGCCCAGCAGAATTTTTTTTCCGGCTAATCCAGTCATGTTGTTTGCCTCAACTTAACGCATGATGCCGCACCCGGCGCAGCAGACAGGGCAACTTTATCATAAAACCGTCCGGCCGCCTGTTCACCGGCCGTGCCCTTTGCGAAGCGTCTCTGAAAAGACGAATGCAGGACTGGCATTGCTGACCGCTGGCGCGCATCCTGACGATCAGCCACAGGGAGCAGTGCAATGAATAAACTGGCACCACGGGAAAAACTGATACAGGCGGGCGCAGAAGCGCTAAGTGATGCTGAACTGCTGGCCATCTTTCTGCGTACCGGTACGCGCGGCGTCAGCGTTATGGCGCTGGCCCGGCAGATGCTCAATGAGTTTGGCTCACTTTACCGCATCATGACCGCCAGCGAGCGCGAACTGAGCCTGATTAAAGGCGTTGGCAGAGCAAAGCTGACCCAGCTGCACGCGATAGCAGAGCTGGGACGGCGTTTTTTTGCCAGCCAGCTGGCGCGGGAAAATGTGATGGAGAATCCGCAGGTCACGCGTCACTATCTGCAAAGCGTGCTCGCGCATGAGAAGCGGGAAATTTTTATGGTGCTGTTTCTTGATAACCAGCATCGTGTACTGCAGGCGCAGAAGATGTTTGCTGGCTCAATCAGCAGCGTAGAGGTGCATCCGCGTGAAATTGTGCGGGAGGCGCTGAAACTCAACGCTGCGGCAGTGATTCTGGCGCACAATCATCCTTCGGGACGGGCTGATCCCAGCCGTGCCGATCGCGAGATCACCACAAAAATTGCTCAGGCCTGTGCGCTGCTGAGTATCCGCCTGCTGGACCATCTGGTGATCGGTCACGGCGAGTTTACCTCATTCGCCGAGCGCGGCTGGCTATAGTTTTGCGCCTCAACCGGGCAAAAATGCGGCGTTTTTGCACGATCCAGAGGGATCTTTATCTGTTCGGGACTTGAGCACTTGAGCTGAGCGGCGTATACTACGCCACCTTTGAGAATCTCGGGTTTGGCGTTTGGGCCAGCTTAGCGGGTTCACATGGAACTCGCCTGGCGGGCTAAGGCCTGACGAGGCGGCCAAAACCTATGTTTTTAAAGCTCGAGCTGATTTGATTTTTGGAGAATAGAAATGTCACGAGTCTGCCAGGTAACTGGAAAGCGTCCGGTGACCGGTAACAACCGTTCCCACGCAATGAACGCGACGAAACGCCGTTTCCTGCCGAACCTGCACTCTCACCGTTTCTGGGTTGAGAGCGAGAAGCGCTTCGTTACTCTGCGTGTATCTGCTAAAGGTATGCGTGTTATTGATAAAAAGGGCATCGATACGGTTCTGGCCGAAATCCGCGCCCGTGGTGAGAAGTACTAAGGAACTGAATCATGGCTAAAGGTATTCGTGAGAAGATCAAGCTGGTTTCCTCTGCTGGTACAGGTCACTTCTATACCACCACGAAGAACAAGCGTACTAAACCTGAGAAACTGGAACTGAAAAAGTTCGATCCGGTTGTACGTCAGCACGTGATCTACAAAGAAGCCAAAATTAAGTAATTTTGGTGTTCTTGCGAAAAACCCGGCTCCGGCCGGGTTTTTTGTTTGTGCGCTATGTCAACACGTTGAGGAGATGCGATGCCTGAATTACCTGAGGTAGAAACCAGCCGACGCGGTATTGAGCCTCACCTGGTGGGGGAAACCATTCTGCACGCTATTGTGCGCAATGCGCGCCTGCGCTGGCCGGTTTCCAGTGAAATCCACGCTCTGAGCGATCAGCCGGTGCTGAGCGTGCAGCGGCGGGCAAAGTATCTGCTGCTGGAGCTGCCGCATGGCTGGATCATCATTCATCTCGGCATGTCCGGCAGCCTGCGCATTCTGCCCGGTGAACAGCCGGCTGAAAAGCATGACCATGTCGATCTGGTCATGAGTAACGGCAAAGTGCTGCGCTATACCGATCCCCGACGTTTTGGTGCGTGGCTCTGGAGCGCCGATCCGGCAGGCAGCAGCGTGCTGTCTCATCTCGGACCGGAGCCGCTGAGTGACGCCTTCAACGGTGACTATCTGTTTACCCGATCGCGCGGCAAGCGCACCGCCATCAAGCAGTGGCTGATGGACAACAAGATTGTGGTCGGGGTAGGCAATATTTACGCCAGTGAGTCGCTGTTTACCGCCGGTATACTGCCGGATCGGGCGGCGGGAAGCCTGAGTGAAGCGGAAACCACGCTGCTGGCGGACACAATAAAAGCGGTGCTGCTGCGCTCCATTGAGCAGGGAGGCACCACGCTGCGCGACTTTTTACAGACTGACGGTAAGCCAGGCTATTTTGCCCAGCAGCTGCAGGTCTATGGCCGCGCCGGCGAGCCCTGCCGCGCCTGCGGCACGCCGATCCTCAGCGGCCGGCATGGACAGCGCAGCACCTTCTGGTGTCCGCACTGCCAGCACTGATCACGGCTGCTGCAGTCTGGTCAGCAGCGCCTGATGAATGACGGCAGGCAGGAATGCCTGCACGTCGCCGCCGTGACGCGCCACCTCTTTTACCAGCGATGATGACACAAACGAGAAGCCCTGCGACGGCAGCAGAAACACCGTCTCCAGCGCGGGCAGCAGGTGGCGGTTCATCTGTGCCAGCTGCGATTCATACTCAAAATCAGCCACCGCCCGTACGCCGCGTACCAGCACGTTCGCCTGCTGCGCCCGGGCAAAATCAGCCATCAGCTCGTTAAAGCCCACCACCTCAACGTTAGTCAGGTGCGCAGTGGCCTGACGCGCTAAATCGACGCGTTCATCCAGCGTAAACAGCGGTTTCTTACCGGGGCTGGCGGCAATCGCCACCACCAGCCGATCAAACATGCGGGCCGCGCGCGTGACGATATCAAGGTGTCCAAGCGTCATCGGGTCAAACGTGCCGGGATATATCGCTTTCGTACTCATACGCGACCTTGTGCAGAAGTATGGTGCAGCGCCCAGAGCGCGGCATATTTATTGAACGTATACTGCGCGTTAACCACTGCCAGGATCCAGCCCTGTTTACCATCAAGAAAGCCGGCACGCAGCAGCAGCGTTTTGGCAAAAGCCCCCAGCGTATGAGAGAAAATGGCGAACAGACCGCAGCGCTTGCCGCGCTGAAAACGCTCCTGCGCCCAGGCTTCGGCATAGTTCATCTGTTTACGCTGAAACGTTATCAGATCGCGGCAGGTAAGGTGTGCCAGATCGCCGGGCAGCGTCACTACAGGCGCACCCTGCGTTTCCAGCGACTCATGCACCAGATTGTCGTTATAGCTGAGATGGCGCGGATAGAGGCGCATCACGCGATCCGGATACCAGCCGCTGTGACGCATGAAACGGCCGAGGAAAAAATTGCTTCGGCTGAGGCTATAGACCGTGGCAGAAGGCGGCTGGCACAGCACCTGTTCAATGGCGTGGCGCAGTGCCGGGGTCACGCGCTCGTCAGCATCCAGCATCAGGATCATCTCTCCGGTGGCGAAGGCCTGCGCGCGCTGGCGCTGTTTGCCATAGCCTGCCCACGGCGGGGCTTCATAGACCTGCGCACCCTGCGCCCGGGCAATCTCTGCAGTGGCGTCACTGCTGCCTGAATCAAGCAGGATAATTTCATCGGCCCAGGCAACGGATGCCAGCGCATCAGGCAGAAGTTCAGCTTCATTCCGGGCGATCATCACGACCGAAAGACGTTGGCGTTGTGACATAAATTAGTGTGCTCGCGGTGGCAGATGAGGCTCCAGCAGCTGCAGCAGGCGCTGCAGCGCGCCCTGATTCTGATGTAAAACCTCAACGGCGTGACGGCCATAATAGCGACGATAGTCATCATCCTGCAGCAGGTTGGCGACCTCTTTTTCCAGTGCAGCGGCATCGCTGACTGTGATCAGCCCTTCAGCCTGCTGTAATTTGGCGCAGATATCTTTGAAGTTCCAGGTGTGCGGTCCCATCAGCACCGGGATGGCATGCGCGGCAGGCTCCAGCGGGTTATGACCGCCGCGTTCAACCAGGCTGCCACCGACAAAGGCGAGATCGGCGATGCCATACAGCAGCATCAGCTCACCCATAGTATCGCCAATCACCACTTCTGTATCGGCAGAAGGAACCGCACCGCTGCTGCGCAGGGTAAAAGTAAAACCGCGCTTTTGCGTCAGATGGCACGCATCTTTAAAACGTTCGGGGTGACGCGGGACCAGAATCAGCAGCAGATCGGGAAACTGCTGCAGCAGCTGGCGATGCGCATCCAGCACAATGGCTTCTTCACCTTCGTGCGTGCTGGTCGCAATCCAGACCGGACGGCGCGATGCCCACTGACGCCGCAGCGTAACGGCTCTGGCCGCCAGCTCTGGCGTCACGGAGATATCAAATTTCAGGCTGCCGGTGACCGCCAGATGCGATCGTTTCAGGCCCAGGCTGAGAAAGCGATCGCCATCTTCGCTATTCTGCGCCGCAATAAGGGTGATGCTCTGCAGCAGATCGCGCATAAAACCGCCCAGCTTTTTATAGCCGCGGGCGGAACGCTCGGAGAGACGGGCGTTAGCGATAACCAGCGGAATGTCGCGCTGGTGCAGGATGCGAATGATATTTGGCCACAGCTCGGTTTCCATGATGATCACCAGGCGCGGATCGACCGTATCCAGAAAACGGTTAATGGCACCGGGCAGATCGTAAGGCAGGTAAACATGGTGCACATCTTTACCAAACGCGGACTGCGCGCGCTCTGAGCCGGTGGGCGTCATGGTGGTCACGGTGATAGGCAGGGACGGATAGCGATGGCGCAGCGCCCGCACCAGCGGTACTGCAGCCAGCGTTTCACCTACCGATACTGAATGCAGCACGATACCGTGCGGCTCAACTTTGCCGGTGCAGTAGCCATACCGCTCTGCCCAGCGTTTACGATAGGCTGGCGCTTTACGACCGCGCAGCCACAGGCGCAGCCAGATAAATGGCTGAATCAGATAGAGCAGGGCGGTATACAGAGTCGTCATAGTTATCGTTACGACATATTCGCGTCAAAAAACCGGAGAAAGGCGGCATACTATCAGAAATTCACCGCCTGCTCACATCACTTCGTCAGCGCTGGCTCAGCACATGCTGATAGAGTGAGGTCAGCGCAGCTGCCAGCCGCTCAGGCCCGTAAGGTTCCACCCGGCGGCGGGCGGCCGCGCCCATGCGGTTGTCGACTGACAGCGCAGGCACCGCCAGCACCGCCTCTTTCAACGCGCGGATATCCAGCGCATCGCAGACAAAGCCCTCTTCACCGTTGCGGATAAACTCTGCCCCGCCGCAGCCGGTGCTGGTGATCACCGCCAGTCCGCAGGCCATTGCTTCCAGCACTACATTAGGAAACGGGTCGTACAGCGTTGGCAGCAGCAGCGCATCGGCGGCGTGATAGAACGGCTGCACATCCTGCTGGACACCGGCAAAGCGCAGACGGTCGAGACAGTTAAGCTGGTTTGCCAGCTGCTGATAGCGCGACAGCTGCTTATCCTGGCCTACCACAATCAGGTAGCGATCGGTTTGTGCGACAGCTTCGATCGCCGCTTTCAGCCCCTTGCGCTCAAAACCGGAGCCGACGTAGATCATCACATGAGCGTCCTGCGGCAGCCGCAGCTGCTGGCGTGCCGCATGGCGCAGGCTGGGTGTCGCGGGCTGAAAGCGTTTGCTGTCAATGGCATTGTGGATCACATGAATGTTGCCGGCATCCAGCGTGAAATGGCGCAGGATATCCCGCTTCACCATCTCTGAATTACAGATCACCGCTTTGAGCGACGGAGCATTAAACATCTCCGCTTCAGCCTGCAGCACATAGCGATGATAAGGGCTGAGTGTGGCGCTCAGACGCTGCCACGGGAAGACAATGCGCGAGCGCTGCTCTAACCAGACCCGATGTACGCCGTCACCGGCACGAAAAATATCGCACCCGGCGATGCGCTCGTGGCTCTGAACAAGGTCAAATTGCTCCCGCTCCCAGCAGGCGCGTGCTGCACGTGCGAAGCCGCGCTCGCGGGAGATACGGCCAAACTTTACCGGATTGCAGATGTGCAGATGCCAGGCGGGATTGGGCGTGCCCTGCCAGCTGCGGGTAATGATATTGAGATCCAGCTGCTCGCTATCCAGCGCCTCCAGCGCGCGTGAAATAAAGCGTTCGGCCCCGCCGTCCGGGCGATATTTCTGCCGGACGATAGCCAGACGTATTTTATTCATGCAAATAGCTCCTTGCAGCGGTCAGCACATCGGCGACCGGAATCGCGGAAAGATAGCGCTGCTCCGTGCGGGTATCGATCGAGTCGGGCGACGGCAGCGGTGCATAATCACCCGCCCAGATCACCCGGTTATTATTGCCCCACGGGCGCCAGTGCTGCAGCTTCGTCGGCCCAAACAGCGCCAGGCAGGGCGTATCCAGAGCCGCTGCCATATGCATCGGCGCAGAGTCGACACCAATAAACAGTTGCGCCGCGTCGATCAGCGCAGCCAGCTGCGGCAGTGACAGCTGGCCTGCGAGTGACACCACGCGTGAGGTGGAACAGAGCGACTGGATATGCGCTATCATCGCCAGCTCTTTTTTATCCGGTGCAGCAGTCAGTACCAGGGTATGCCCTTCATCAGAGAGCGCCGCGATCAGCTGCGCCATCTTTTCATCGTCCCAGCATTTAAATACCCAGCGCGACGTAGGCTGCAGCACAATAAACGGGCCGGCGATCTGCTGCTGCGCCAGCAAAGCAGCTACTTTCTGTCGATCCGCCTCGCTGAAATGCATTGACGCAACTGCGTCCGTTACGTCGATACCGAGCGGCGCCAGCGCGCTCATATTTTGCTCGACCGTATGCAGCTGATGATGCTGCGTTGTGGGTACCCGCTGATTGTGGCACCAGCGCCATAAGGCGTTATCACGTTTGCGGTAGGCAAAGCCGATACGCACTGCGGCACCCGACAGGCCGGTAATAATGGCACTGCGCCACTGATCGGCCAGGTTGACCACCAGATCGTAGCGGCAGGCGCGCACGGCGGAGAGTAGCGCCAGTTCATGGCGCAGTTTCTGTAAGCTGCCCTCTTTTTTCCAGCTGCGATCGATAATATGCAGCTGCCGAATTGCCGGATGCGCTTCCAGCATCGGCCGGGTTTCTTTGTAGAGCAGAACATCGATATGCGCATCAGGATAACGCGCGCGCAGCGCATTGATGACAGGTGTTGTCAGCAACATGTCACCATGATGACGCAGTTTGATCACTAAAATAGATTGTGGTGTGAACCGGGCTGGAATCGGGCTTGCCATACTTATTGATCTCAGGATTCAGTGAGCCGATTGTAGGGCAAACCCGAAAGGGGTTAAAGCGAGCAGTGGTGCTTATTTCTGGCGCCATCGGTAAATACGGCTCAGCCACAGCAGCAGCTGATACCACTGCTTCAGGCCGCGCGCGTTGCGCAGCATACGTTTATGCGTCCCTGTACTGAACAGATCGGCCAGCATCGCCTGTCGCGCATCTGCTTCAGGTTCGCGCCGGATAGCGTGACAGACGCTAAGCGCTTCATGCGTGATCTGGTAGTGAAAGACCGGATAGATGCGGATACGGCGGCGATAACGCTGGTTCAGCTCCTCCAGCATCCGGGCAATTTTCAGGTAGTGACGCTGATACTCTACGTTGCGCTGGCCGGTGCGTTTGCGGTTGCTGATGGAGGCATCATGCATGTAATAGCGATAAAGCACGCGATCGGTATAACGCACGCGCGTTGCGTTAAACATAAATTCAGTGGTCCAGGGAATGTCCTGATGATGCAGGCCGGGCTCAAACAGCAGATTGCAGCGCGTAATCAGCTCACGGCGATAGATGCCCAGCCAGACAACGTGCATGTAACGCCGCGTTTTAAGCGCGGTGTTAAGCCACTCAGGACCGCTCAGCACCGCGGTGCTGGTAAGGCGCTCAAGAGGAATAAGCGGTCTGGTACGCTGGCTCGCTTTGAAATACCACTCGGCATTGCATTGCGCCGCATCCAGCTCATCGCGCTCTGCCATCTCCACCAGCGTCTGATACATTGCCGCATCCATGGTGTCATCGGCATCGGGAAAGCTGACATACTTACCGCGTGCAATGGCCAGACCGGCATTTCTTGCCCGTGACACGCCGCCGTTGGCCTGATGGATCACGCGGATGTGCGGATAACGTGCGGCGTAAGCGTCCGCCTGCTCGCCGGAACCGTCGGTTGAGCCATCATCGACAATGATAATCTCAAGGCTGGTCAGCGTCTGCGCTAACAGCGCCTCAAGGCAGGCAGTAAATTCAGTGCCGGCATTGAACATCGGAATGATAAGACTGAGTAATGGTGCGGAATTTTCTGGCTGGGCTGTCATGAGGTCGTTTCATTGTTTCGGCGCGCCAGACGCTGCTGCTGTCGGGTGCGAATAAAATCGTGGATATCGCTCAGCTTACGCTGATCCAGGCTGAAAAGCTGTTCAACCGGATGCGCGAATTTATATTGCGCATCAAAGACAAAAGATGAGGGCGCGATATGGTCGGGACCAATCAGCAGCACATCGCCCAGCGGTCTCTGCTCCTCTACACAGCAGGGGCCATAAATCAGAATAACCGGTACCCGCTGCGCATCGGCAATGTACACATTGCCAGAATCGGAGGCGATATAGAAATCCATTTCGCTGATAACGGCCGGCAGGGCTTCCAGTGATACTTTCCCCACCAGACTGATCAGGTTATCGCGATGCCCCGCTATTTTGAATAACTCCTGAACGCGCGACTGTTCATTCGGTGCACCGAAAGCAAAAAAGGTGCAGTGAAGATCGCTCAGGTGGTCAAACAGGCGTTGCCAGATAGCAGGCGGAATGGTTTTTGCCTGATTACCGGCGGTTACGCTGATACCGATGCGTATTCCTGCACACGCTGTAATCTCTGCCGGCAGGGCATCAGGTTGCCATAGCGGCAGCGTCGCGTGTTTAGGGTAACTCTCTTTAGTGAAAGTGCGGTCGGCTAACTTCAGATAGTTTTCAAGGGTCAGCGTATTTTTCTCATGCTGCACCTCGCCGCTTGCAGTGTAATAGAAAAGATTCTGATACCCCTTACGGCGATAGCTGGAGAGAAACTGTTTATTACCCGCATTGCAGCAGGCGGCAATAAACAGATTCAGGTTAGTCGGGTGCAGCAGATATACATTGTCGTAGCGATTGAGCAAATGCCAGACTAATTTGAGCTTTTTAAGCAGGCCGGAACGATACTCTTCGATATACCAGATGTGTTCAAGGGTGGCGTCATGGCTGGCGAGCGGCGCAACACTCTTGCTCAGCAGCGCATCGCTTTTTCCCAGATGCGTTAGCAATGGAGTGATATTAATAAAATCGCCTATCTTGGCGGTCTGAATCACCAGGTTTTTTCCGCTACGCGACTGAAACAGCTTCATCACCCATTTAATCGGGCAAAAAATGATAAATATAATAATGTAGGTCAAGCAATTATCCCCATATTCTGGCCGCACCCCGGCGGGGATGTCTTAATTCGAAACATGGCGTGCCTTTGAAAATGATTTTTCTGTTACAGGATCCAGCTGCAGATATTGCTGACAAATGTTAGCCAGACTGTAAATGCTCAAATCGATATGTTGCAAATCAGGGGGATTGGTATACACATCGTGCATTTTTTCTGCCAGCGACGCGGCATTCATATCAGCCAGGCACCGGGACAGTGGTCCGGTCAGGATTTCAGCAGGGCCACCGGGACAGCGTGTACTGACCACCGCCGTGCCACAATGCAACGCTTCAACCAGCACATTACCAAACCCTTCGCTATCTGAGCTCACAATCAGCATATGAGCATGGCGGATCCACGGATAAGGATTTTGCTGAAAGCCTTCAAAACGGACGCGCTCTGAAATGCCTAAGTCCCGCGCCTGCTGGCGTAACGCATCCAGGATTTTCGCGCTGCCCTGTCCCAGCAAAATCAGAGGCGCCGTTATGCCGCTACGCGCATAGGCGTCGAGCAAACGGTCCTGACGTTTTGCCTCATGAATACGTCCTACGTGGACAAGATAATCCTGGCCCGCCAGCGGGCAGGGCTCAGCTGCCAGCCGGTCGAGCTGTTCAAAATCGAAAGGATTGAAAATAACGCGGGTCAGGCGCGGTTTGACGCCGACGTTCTCTACCAGATCATTAATAACATGCTGCGATACGCCCACCAGCTGTCGGCCCTGATAGACGTAACGTATTTTTATCTGTTTCAGCCAGCGGGAAAAACCTGTTTTCCGGCCCAGATAGGAGGCAGAAAAAACACCGTGCAGGCAGTACCAGGTTTTCGCTGAATCCAGCGAGCGGGCCCGTCTGACAATACGATCGGTCTTATGTAAATGCGAAAATATTAAATCAAATTTGCCGTTCAGCGCTTCACTCTGGCGTACCGCATCGTCAAGTAACCGCGCACGGCGTACGGTTTCTGTCATTCTTCGCCACGGACGGGAGCTGTGATCGCATACCACCTGATAATCCACGCCTGCAGGAATAGGGTAATCGCAGATTTTTCGCAGAGAGAAGATCGAGACCCGGTGTCCCAGCGAAACGAAACCCTCAGCCAGCGTTAAGACGACTTTTTCGGCGCCGCCACCGGGCAAACCATCGATCACCATTAAAATGCGTTTCGACAAATTATATACCTCTGCCTGCCTGTCAGCTTGCTAATGAAACTGCGCTGCTATCTTTCCGATACGATCAATTTATCGTAAAACACATGGATTATATAAAAATCCAGCCATAACAGCGTGCTGCTGGCCGCTACAGATAAATTCAGCCTGCTTTTTATCCGGACTGGTCTGGTTTAACCAGCACCGGAGTGCTCTTCCCTGGCTCAGACAGCTGCGCTGGAAAAGTTTGCGCCTGCCACGGACGGTGCGTAACATAGTGACGATAATAGTGAAATATACCGGACAAGTTATGGAAAAGCCTGCCTTTTTGATTACCCTGGATACTGAAGGTGATAACCTGTGGCGCAACCGCAGCGGAAAGGTAACAACGCATAACGTCAGTTTCCTGCCCCGCTTTCAGATGCTATGCGAAAAGTACGGCTTCAGGCCTACCTGGCTGACCAATTACGAAATGGCGAGCGACCCTGCCTATGTGGAGTTCGGGCGGGATTTGCTGGCCCGCGGACAGGGGGAGATTGGTATGCATCTGCACGCCTGGTATAGTCCACCGGAATATAAACTGACGCAGGACGACTGGCGTTATCAACCCTATCTGATTGAGTATCCCGAGGCCGTTTTACGCGATAAAGTCGCCTTTATGACGGCGTTGCTGGAGGAGGCATTTCAGCAAAAAATGACCAGTCATCGCGCTGGCCGCTGGGCCTTTAACGAAGTGTATGCTCAGGCTTTAATCGATAACGGGTATCTGGTGGACTGCTCCGTCACCCCGCGGGTTAGCTGGCGTCATTCATCCGGCGCACCGCAGGGGAACGGAGGCACTGACTACAGTCGCTTCCCCGATCGCGCTTACTATATAGACACCAGCGATATCTCAAAGCCCGGTGACAGTCCGCTGCTTGAATTGCCCATGAGCATTCAGTATCGCTATGGTCCAATGACCAATCGGTTCAAAAAGGCGTGGAATCAGCTGCGTGGTAAGCCGCGCGGACCTTCTGTCAACTGGCTGCGCCCGACCGGCGGCAACCTGAATGAAATGAAAAAGGTTGCCGCACAGACGCTCGGTCAGGGCAGTGATTATATCGAGTTTATGCTTCACTCTTCTGAGTTCATGCCAGACGGCAGCCCTACGTTTAAAACTGAGGCGGACATCGACAGGCTGTACAGCGATCTGGAGCAGCTGTTTATCTGGCTCCAGCCACGTGTACAGGGCATGACGCTGACCGAGTATGCCTTACATAAAAAAGGTCAGGCACGCTGATGCGTGTCAGAGCGGCGCTTTCTGAACAGGCCGTTCAGGTATGAGAAAAAGGTATCAACCTGAGGAAAGCGCAACTGCAGATATTTTTTTGTCCTGCAGTTGCCCTGGCAAATCACTGCCGCTGAGCGGAAAAGCGCGAGAGTAGAGTGCTCGTAATAGTAATAGCCGTAGACAATTTTCGACATGCTCTTTATTTCATTAAAGCAGTCCAGCACCATAAATGACGCCAGACGCTGATGAGCTTTATCTTTCTTTTCTGCCCAGATGAGCATTTTCTGCATGGCAAAGGTAAGATCGGCGATATCACTTTTTCTGACATTGCGTGTTATACCGCTTTTATTATCGCGATAGAAATAAAGCGTATTATCCAGATGCGCAATGTTGTCTGTTTTGAAATAGATAAAAGGTGTAAAAATCACATCTTCGTAGCGCCTGCCCGATGCAAAACGTTCATCACTCAGCAGAGCGCGACGGTAAACCCGGTTCCACAAATGCCACATCGATTTTTTAAACAGAGGCTCAAGGCAGTTCACGCCCGAGGACTGAAAGTCATAGGCAATACGTTTCACATCGAGGGTTTCCATCTCCTCAGGTGGCTGTCGTTCAAAACGCGCATAGTTGAAATCGATTAAATCATCATTATCAGTCAGCAACAGCGGCCTGATAACAGCAATATAGTGCCTGCTGATCATATCGTCTGCATCGATAAATGTGACAAACGTTCCTCTGGCGTGCTGCAGACCGATATTACGCGTATCAGCAATGCCGCAGTTTTTCTGCTGCAGAAACAGCACTGCTTCATGCTGTTGGGTCTGCAAAAAAGCGCCAATTATGCCCGCTGAGTTATCCTCTGAACCATCATCGATAATGATGACTTCAACATCAGGTTCAAGCTGCGTAAACAGCGACTGCAGGCAGGGAAGAATAAACTCCCCTGCATTAAAGCAGGGGATAATGATGCTCAGAACGGGCGGGCTCGATTTTGTCATTGATGTTTTTCCTGATGATGCGAACCTTTCATCATGAAGAAAACAAATATAATTGTCAGACAGTAGATGAGGGTACATTCTGTACTAAAGAAAATCACATCACTTAGCCCATAACCCATCAGCGCCAGCGTCAGGGTCAGTAAAAGCGCATTTCCGCCACGTCTGAAGGCATAAACCAGCAGCATAATGTAGAAGTTCACCAGTGCCAGCGCGCCTGCTATCCCTTTTATCGAAAAGGTTTCCAGTACTTCATTATGCATATGAACAGTCAGGTAAGGTAATGCGCCATACAGCTGCGGCTGTTGCTGAATAATCTGTTTTGCCAGCAAAGCCCGATGTTCTGCTGACTGGCCCGCAGGCGAATGTATGCCGGTTTTCAGCGCGATAATCTGCATGCTTAAGCGGGAGACAACTGAATTTTCTCCGCGGTTTTTATGCATATCCGCAATATTTTGCTGAAACTCATCGATGCGATTAGCTATCTTGTCTTTAAATATCAGCGAACCTGCGATAAAAAGTACGGGAATAATGACAAAAAGCGCGACTTTATAGCTTCTGCTGATAACATTTTTTGAAAATAAGATGAGTATCAGGGCCAGTACAGGAAAAACAAGCATTGCCGCGCGCGTACCGGTCAGAATAATAGCAAGATAACTAAACAAAAAAGCCGCAGGAAAAAGGAAAAGCTTCACTTTATTTTTCTGCAATAAAATTGCCTTGAGGAAAACTAAATTGACAGCGCTGATGATATAGGCGGCCATAGTCGCCCGGTCAAAGTTGAGCTCTACGCGACGCAGATGCAGCCAGGCGCCCTGATAGATAGCATAGGCATTAACCGCCAGGCCAGTCAGAATTGCGGCAAGAATAGCCTTGCTGCGTAGGTCACTTTTATCATTTAAGACAAAAAAGAGAATAAGTGCGGCCGATATCTGTAAGCGGCCCGTTGACTGATACTGGCGATAGAGACTGATAAAATCGCCTGGCTGCTTATAAACCACAGTCCAGATGATACTGGCGATGCCTACCAGCAACATGGCCGCAGGTAACGCGATATTTATTCGCAATTTAGCGTAATACAAGGCATGGGTAGCTATGACAATGAAAGCAATATAACTGGTTATATAAAATACATTGCGGCCAAAGCTGCCGCCAAAGGGCGCGGTGAGCAGTGCCGTGGCGCATCCAAAAAATATCAGGGTACTTATTGCAGCGTGGGGGGCTTCGCGCCTTGCCAGGTAATTACTGATGTGCATTTTTTATATTCGCAATTTCGTTTAAGGAACTTTCTATTTCATCTCTGAAATACGCATAATCAAAGTGAGTCATTGTCCAGTTTTTAGCGTTTTCACTGTATGCCTGATAGTTCTCTTTTTGTATCAGAAATTCAAACGCATCGGCACAATCGATATGAGAAAGCAGCATCGGTTCAGTCATGGCATCTTTTATCGGATCGTACACCTGATAAGGAAAGTCAACGTCAATCCCCGTAAGCTGCTGGTGTTCACTTAAAGAAACCCGGGGTGATAAGCCAATGCCACAAATTTTGTCGGCAATCACTTCAGGCTGCCCGTCGACAAAAGGGAAAATCACAGGTACGCCAAAATAAAGGGCTTCCATACAGGACAGACCAAAAGGCTCGGTCACTGGCGTACTCATATAAATATCAACGCGATTGAAAAAGTCGGCAATATTATGCTGAAAACCGCTAAATCTGACATGCTCTGATATGCCAAGCCGCTGCGCTAAATCTTCAAATGCTTCACGATCGGGGCCTTTTCCGGCAACTTCAAGCGTGACATTATGCCCGCGCGTTAGCAGCTCTTTCGTCATCAAAAGCGAAACAGAGATCCCCTTCAGGCCAACCTGACGCGATGCGGTTCCGATTCTGATCGGCTGGCGGAGTTGCCGCACTGCAGGATCGATTCCCTGAGGCGTGACCAGACGGTTAATCACAACTTTATGCAGGCAGGGCAGATTGAAACGGTGCTGCATTACTCTGGACGACGCTCCGGAGGCTGAAATAACCCCATCCAGCATGGCCATAAACGCAAGCGTTTTACCGTTCTTTGGATAACGCCATGAACAGCCGTGATCGTAATAAACCAGTTTCGCCTTGCGGGGTTTAGCGGTAAGCCGGGGAACCAGATCCCACACAATAATCATATCGGCATTACTGGCATTTACGCGTTTTTGCAGCAGATGCTTGCGCAGGAACTGCGGGCTTTTTAAAGGAAAGTGCGGAAACAGCCGGTTAGCAAAGGTAACGTGCTGCCGGGGCATCTGCTGCAAAATATCCGGGTCGATCTGATTACTGATGCAGATAACGTCATCGTTTCCGTCAGAAACATCATTGATGTACTGAAGAAACAGCCGTTCAACGCCGCCCATTTTGCCTAAATTGATAATGTGCAATTTCTTCATGCTACCACCTGCTTTAACGTCTCCAGCACCGTGTCAGGTTGGATATCTGCCATCCTGTCACCCTGAACCGGGCGCAGCGCGTGCTGGTTTCTGCCATAGCCGCCAATTAGCCCCGGATCGGTCGGACCAAACAGCGTAATATTGGGTCTGTCCAGTGCTGCGGTCAGATGGCTGAGCCCGGTATCCACAGAGACTACCGCGCGCGCGCCGGCCAGCTGCTGAGCCACCTGTTCCAGCGTCAGTTTTGGCAAGACTTCCACATGGGAAAAGCCTTCCGCCAGCCGCTGCGCGCGCTGCTGTTCATGTATCGCACCCCACGGCAGCCTGATCTGCAGGCCGGTCGGCTGCAGCAGCGTAATCAGCTCACGCCAGTGTGCTTCCGGCCAGTGTTTGTTGTCGCGGGTTGTGGCGTGTAAAAACACCAGCCAGGGCTGTGCTGTTGCGGGCCGGGGAGTCAGAAAATGTGCCGCAATGGCGTAATCACCCTGAGTGGCGGGTTTTTCATAGCCGAGACTTTTCGCAAACAGCTCGCGCGTGCGCTCAACGGCGTGCTGTTGCTTGCTGATCTCATGGCGCCTGTCGTACCACCAGCTGGCAAAAGGCTCGCGCGCGCTGCGGCTGTCCAGGCCATGTTTTGTGCCGGTTGCCAGACGCGTCACCAGTGCGGCGCTTTTAATTAAGCCCTGTGCATCAATGACCACATCATACTGGCGCGACTGCAAATTGCGCTTAAACGCGACGCGCTCTTCGCGCTGCTGGCTGCCAAACCAGTGTTTGCGCCAGCGCCGGATCGCGACCGGCAGCACCTTATCTACAGCAGGATGCCAGCCGGGGATCTGAGCAAAATTTTCTTCGACGACCCAGTCAAAGCGTATGCCTGGCAGTGCCTGCATCGCATCGGTAAGCGCGGGCAGCGTATGAAGGACATCCCCCATCGAAGAGGTTTTAACGATTAAAACGTGCATGTCTGCTCCTGCGCCGGCTGCAGCAGCGCGCTCAGGGTCTGATGCACGCGCGCAGGCGTGATGTCGATCAGACTCTGATGATACCCTTCAGCGGCATCGCCTTTACGCACCTTGTGATAGCCGCTGATCAACCGGATAACGCGTGCCTGACGGGAAAGTGGCGGCGTGAAGTCCGGGCTGCTCGGGCCATACAGCGCGACCAGCGGCCGGTTGAGCGCAGCTGCAATGTGCATCAGACCGGAATCGTTGCTGACCACGGCACGACAATGGGCGAGCAGGATCACCGCCTGCTCCAGCTGCGTCTCGCCCGCCAGATTTTTACCGTGTGCGCGTAACGGATCAGGCAGCGCCTGCAGAATGGACTCACCGGTATCGCGATCTTTGGCTGAGCCAAACAGCACGACCTGGTAGCCCTCTGCGATCAGCTGTTCTGCCAGGGCGGCATAGTGATAATGCGGCCAGCGTTTCGCCGGCCCGAACTCTGCGCCCGGACAAAAGCCGATAACCGGACGATCGGCGGAGAGGCCAAACTGCGCGGCTGTCATGCGCTTTTCATCGTCCTCTACGCGCAGCTGCGGCCAGAGCAGAGGCTGCGGCAGTTGCTCAGCCGAGGTAACCGGCGTGTCATACGCCAGAGCAACATAGCGCTCTACCATCAGCGGAAACGCCGCTTTGTCCAGTACCCGCACATCATTGAGCACGCCGTAGCGCATTTCACCGCGCCAGCCGGTGCGTCGCGGAATGCCAGCGAAAAACGGCACCAGCGCCGACTTAAATGAATTCGGCAAGACGTAAGCGCGGTCGTAACCGCTGGCTTGCAGGGTTTTGCCAAGACGACGGCGCTCGCCCAGCGCCAGCGCGCCGTGTCCCAGCGGCATCGCCAGCGCCTGATTCACTTCCGGCATGCGTGACAGCAGCGGGCGGCACCAGGCGGGTGCCATAACATCAATGACCGCATCAGGATGCGCCACCTTGAGAGTGCGATAGAGACTTTGCGACATCATCATATCGCCGACCCAGGAAGGGCCAATAACCAGAATTTTCATCGCTGATGCGGGTGTCCTTATGCGTTGCGATTCAGCCAGGCCATATATTCGCCTACGCCCTGTGCGACGGTTTTGAAGGGCTTGTCATAGCCCGCTTTACGCAGTTTTGTAAGATCGGCCTGGGTAAATGCCTGATAACGCCCTTTGAGCTTATCCGGGAAAGGAATGTACTCAATCTGGCCTTTCTGATGGAATTTAAGCACGGCATCAGCCACTTCCTGGAACGACTCTGCGCGTCCGGTGCCGCAGTTATAGATACCGGATACGCCGTTCTCCCAGCACCACAGGTTCACCGCAACAACATCATCTACATGAATAAAATCACGACGGAAGCTGTCGCTGCCTTCAAACAGCTTAGGGTTTTCGCCGTTGCTGATTTGCGTATTCAGATGAAATGCCACGCTGGCCATACTGCCTTTGTGCCCTTCGCGCGGACCATACACATTGAAATAGCGGAAACCACATACCGGCGAATCTGCTTCAGGCAGAATCTGACGCACGTAGTGATCGAACAGCATTTTTGAATAGCCATAGACGTTCAGCGGCTCTTCATACTGGCGCTCTTCGATAAAGTTCTCATTGCGGCCGCCATACGTCGCGGCAGAAGAGGCGTAGAGAAACGGGATCTCACGCTCAAGGCAGAAATGCAGCAGATCTTTGGAGTACTGGTAGTTGTTATCCATCATGTACTTGCCATCCCACTCGGTGGTGGCTGAACAGGCGCCTTCATGGAAGACCGCTTCAATGGGTCCCAGATCTTCGCCTGACATGATGTAAGAGAGAAACTCTTCTTTATCCATATAATCGGCGATATTCAGATCCGCCAGATTCACAAATTTGGTGCCATCTTTCAGGTTATCCACGACCAGAATGTCGCTATGACCGCGATCGTTAAGCGCTTTAACGATGTTGCTGCCAATCATGCCAGCGCCGCCGGTAACGATAATCATATGCTTAGCCTTTAATCAGTTAGGGTGAAACAGAAGGTTTCACGCACGAATACCTATCATCATAACATTTCAGCCCTGTCCGGACAGCCAGATGCGTGAGGCGTATCGCACAAACGCTGGTCGTGGCGTGAACTATGCTGCAAAACGAACATTTAGCTGGCTGAAATATCGTCTGCACACCATTTGCTCAGTAAGATGCCCCGGTAATTGGCGATCTAAGGAGCAGAATCATGTCCGGTCAGTTTTATTCGCAAATCCGTCAGCAGCTTGAGACAACGCGTCAGGACGGATTGTTCAAACAGGAACGCCGCATTACGTCGGCCCAGCAGGCAGAGATCAGCGTCGACCACGGCGCCCCGGTCATTAACTTTTGTGCTAACAACTATCTCGGTCTGGCTAACCATCCGGCGCTGATTCAGGCGGCCAAAGAGGGTATGGATTCTCACGGCTTTGGTATGGCATCGGTGCGCTTTATCTGTGGTACGCAGGATACGCATCAGCAGCTGGAGCGTAAGCTGGCTGACTTTCTTGGTATGGAAGAGGCGATTCTGTTCTCCTCCTGTTTTGACGCTAACGGCGGCCTGTTTGAGGCGCTGCTGGGGCCGGAGGATGCCATTGTTTCCGATGCGCTGAATCACGCGTCCATCATCGATGGCATACGTCTGTGCAAGGCACAGCGTTATCGCTATGCCAATAACGATATGCAGGCGCTGCGTGCCTGTCTGCAGGAGGCGCGTGATAAGGGTGCCCGTCATATAATGATTGCCACCGATGGCGTGTTCTCCATGGATGGCGTGATTGCTAACCTGCAGGGAATTTGCGACCTGGCGGAGGAGTTTGATGCGCTGGTCATGGTGGATGATTCTCACGCGGTGGGCGTCGTCGGCGCAGCCGGACGCGGTACGCATGAATACTGCGGCATGATGGATCGCGTCGATATTCTCACCGGGACATTAGGTAAAGCGCTGGGCGGCGCATCCGGCGGCTACGTGGCTGCGAAAAAAGAGGTGGTGGAGTGGCTGCGTCAGCGTGCACGCCCCTATCTGTTTTCTAACTCGCTGGCGCCGGCCATTGTCTCTGCCTCACTGCGGGTGCTGGATTTGCTGAGTGAGGGCGACGGCCTGCGCCAGCGGCTCTGGGATAATGCACGCTTTTTCCGCGAAAAAATGCGCGCTGCCGGCTTTACGCTGGCCGGGGCTGACCACGCCATTATTCCGGTGATGCTGGGTGAAGCAAACGTGGCGCAGCAGTTTGCCACGCTGCTGCAGCAGGAAGGCATTTACGTCACCGGCTTTTTCTATCCGGTGGTGCCGCAGGGTGAAGCGCGCATCCGCACGCAGATGTCTGCTGCTCATACGCAGGCGCAGCTGGAACAGGCCATCGCCGCGTTTATCCGCGTGGGCCAGCAGCTGGGCGTGATTGCTGCAGGAGCAGAACAATGAAAGCACTCGCCAAACTGAAAGCTGAAGAGGGGATCTGGATGGTGCGGGATGCGCCGGTGCCGGAACCCGGGCATAACGATTTGCTGATTAAGATCCGCAAAACCGCTATTTGCGGCACGGATATTCACATCTACAACTGGGATGAGTGGTCACGCAAAACCATTCCGGTACCGATGATCACCGGACATGAGTATGTCGGTGAAGTGGTTGGCATGGGGCAGGAGGTCAAAGGTTTTGCCATCGGCGATCGCGTTTCCGGAGAGGGCCATATTACCTGCGGTCACTGCCGTAACTGCCGGGCCGGGCGAACGCACCTGTGCCGCAATACGGTGGGCGTGGGGGTAAACCGGCAGGGCTGCTTCGCGGAGTATCTGGTTATCCCGGCGTACAATGCGTTTAAAATCCCCGATAACATTTCTGACGAGCTGGCCGCCATCTTTGATCCGTTCGGCAACGCCGTACATACTGCGCTGTCATTTGATCTGCCAGGTGAAGATGTCCTGATCTGCGGCGCCGGGCCGATTGGTATTATGGCCGCCGCCGTCTGCAGGCATGTGGGTGCCCGTCATGTGGTGATCACCGACGTGAATGACTACCGTCTGAGTCTGGCGCGCGGGATGGGTGTGACCCGGGCCGTTAACGTGGCGCAGGAGAATCTGCGCGACGTGATGCAGGAGCTCGGTATGACCGAAGGGTTTGATGTCGGACTGGAGATGTCAGGCGCACCGGCAGCTTTCCGCACGATGCTGGAAACCATGAATCACGGCGGGCGCATTGCGCTGCTGGGCATTCCGCCCGGTGATATGGCGATCGACTGGAATCTGGTCATCTTCAAAGGCCTGTTTATCAAAGGCATTTATGGCCGTGAGATGTTTGAGACCTGGTACAAAATGGCGGCACTGATCCAGTCCGGACTGGATCTCACGCCAGTGATCACCCATCGCTATCATATCGACGAATTTCAGCAGGGTTTCGATGAAATGCGCTCCGGGCGGTCAGGGAAAGTCGTGCTGAGCTGGGATTGACCGGACTCCGGCCCGCGGGCCGGAGTCATATCAGCTGCGTTTTTTCTCTTCATCAGTCAGGTAGCGTACTTTGCGCGTGTAGTCCTGACCTTTAAACTGCAGCGGTTGTGCCGGGTCCTGCAGGTACTTCTGCCATTCACTTAACGGAAAACCGCCGTGGGCGCCAATGACCTCAGGCGGGATCACCGCTGCGGTCCCGCCGATGCGCTTGGAGACCGGCCAGTTTGCCCATTCGCCCAGGTTGACCGTGACCAGATCGAGCATATCCAGCAGCGCAGAGAGCGGCAGCTGATCGGTGGGTGGCTGATTGTCATTCATCAGCTCCCAGGTATCCTGAAACAGCGTCAGCCACAGCGGACAGATACGCTTCCAGGTCTGACGCGTAGCGGCCAGATAAGCGCCATTGACATGGTCAACCAGATAGGGCCGGATGGCGGGTTTATAGTAAGCCGGGATCTGCTCTTCAGCTGCATTCTCCAGTTTGGCAATCATTCTGCCTTCTCTGAAGCTGGAGTAAAGATGACCTTCCCGCAGGCTGAGGGCAGGGTCTTTAAGCAGGTTAAGGTCAGAGTCGATCATCAGAACGGCGTCACCGCTGGCCTGTAAAGGCGCCTGCAGTTTGATCAGCCGGCTGCGGTAAATCTGTTTATAACGGTAGCTCTCTTCGCGATGCGGGATGGTCAGCGTCGCAACACGGGTCTTTGCCGGCAGTTCACCAAATTTTGTTGCGGGCTGGTCGCTGACGATAACAATTTCCGTGATGCTGGTGGCAAAACGGCTGGCAAAGCAGGCGCTGAGCAGCGCTTCTTCAATATAGTCCTCACCGGCACACGGGATCACCACGGAGGTAACCGGAATTGTGCCCTGCACGCGACTCTCGCTGTATGGAATATTGTGACGCGCGCGAATATGGCGGAAACGTTTATTAAAAAAATTAAGCATGACTCTTTTCCTGAATAACATTAGCCAGAACCGTTTCTACGCCCTGAATATAGTTATCAATAGCGTAATGTTCGCGTACCTTTCCGGCAGCAGTGTCAGTTAATTTCTGACGTAATTCTTTGTTTTCCCACAGGGCAATCAGCTGCTGTGTCAGCTGCGCAATATCACCATATTCAAACAGCAGGCCGGTCTGGTTGTGTTCAATCAGTTCAGCTGTGCCGGTCACCCGCGATCCGATAACAGCGGTATTAACCAGCATTGCTTCAAGCACTACGCGGGGTAAACCTTCACTTTGCGAGGCCAGTATAAACGCGTCAAACGCTGCCAGAAAATCGAGCGCATTGTTTTTAAAACCGGTAAAAACGATGCGGTCAGCAATCTGCTCTTTTTCTGCCAGTTGTGCGAGATTAGCCTGTTCCGGACCGGCACCTACAATCAGCATTTTCCAGTCAGCGTGAGGGTAGAGGCGATGAAACCGGCCCAGCGCGCTCAGCGTGTGGTGGTTGGCTTTACGCGCTATCAGTGAACCAATCGAGCCAAATACAAACGTTTCAGGTGCTATCTGCAGGGCCTGCCGAACAGCAGTGCGATCGGGCAACGGCTGGTGAATATCGATGGCGTTACTGACGGTATGGCAGAGGTGATGATGAACGCCATGACGCTGCAGGGTATGACTGACGCCGTGCGAAACGCAGATAATTGCCTTACAGTCCCGGTTCAGCATCGTGACCAGCTGACGATTCAGCATCGGGTCGATACGGCAGTGCTGCACCACCGGGATCTCAAGCGGGCGGGCTGCCAGATAGCCTTCAGTATTGGTACTGGGCTGATTATTCATATAAAGCAGGTCAAACTGGCCTGCCTGCAGAAGCTCGCCAATCTTGTGTGCATTCGGAATAATGCGCCACCGGCGATCCACGACATGAACCGCTTTTTTTCTGCGCTCTTTGCTGAAAAAAAGCAGCGTGCGGACTATTTCTTTGCTGATTTTTGCCCAGAGAGGCTGTCTGCGCTGCGGAATAAACGTCACCGGGATGGCTAACGATCCAAGAGTCTGTTCAATGGTTTCGTCATTGCCGCGCGAATAATTATGATAAAAGCAGCAGGTGATATCGAACTGGTTACGATCGATCCGCTTTAGCAATTCCAGCATGCTATTGGTGCCGCCGCCCCACTCGCGACCATTATCAAGCAGTAGAATTTTTTGTTTATGCGGCGTCATTCCTGCTGATGTCCTTGTTCTGTGCAGTGCGTTTTCGGGCAAGAGTATAAACTTTCTGGCTGCAATGTGAATGTCAGCGGTGCGGTCGCCCGCACCACTGATTTAAAACAGCGCTTTCAGTTTGAGCATGAATGGATTCTGCATGAGACCTTCGCCGATGATTTCCACTGCCCGCTGCTGCGGTACCGGCGTGGCGCTGACTTTACAGAGGGCAGGCGCACGGAAATGCGCGCTTGCGGGTTTAGCCGGAGCGGCTGCGGCAGGTTTTGTGGTGTGACGCAGCGGCTCATTCAGCAGCTGTCCTGGCGTAACCAGCGTGACATCAGCCGGAAGCGAAGGCAGCATCTGCTGCAGGACGCGTACGGTTGTCGGATGCGGATGGCCGATAGCGATAGCAGACCCGTCCCGCTGTGCCAGCTTAACCGCCCGGGTAAACTGCTGCCGTACCATCGCTTCATTTTGATTATCATCAAGAAACACGCGACGTTTTACGACTTTGACCTGCGTCCCCTGTGCTGCCGCAACGGCCTGACTATTGCCGATGGTCATGCTGTCGAGAAAATAGTAGTTATAGTGATTCAGCACCTGCATCACTTTCTGCATTCCGGCCAGGCTGGAAGTCATTTTACTGCCCATGTGATTATTCAGGCCAACCGCGTAGGGAACTTTACCGCTGGCTTCACGGATAATGCGGGCAATTTCGTCGCTGCTCATCTCCGGGGTCAGGGTATCTTTTTCCAGCGGCTGTTTGCTGAGCGGGGCCATTGGCAGGTGAATCAACACTTCATGGCCGCGCTGATGGGCTTTAGTGGCCATCTCGCGCGCATGCGGGGCATTGGGCAGTACGGCAACGGAAATAGCCGCCGGCATCGCCAGCACTTTGTTCTCTTCAGCAGGACGGTAGCCAAAATCATCAATGACAATCGCTAATTTTGCCGCGTGTGCGCTGAAGCTCAGAAGAGAGCCGCACAGCAGAGCGGGTAACGTTCGGGATAAAAACAGCACTTATCTTCCTAACCACGGTAGTGGGTTAACAGCTTTGCCCTGACGGCGGATCTCAAAATAGAGCGACGGCGTACCGCGGCCACCGCTGGTGCCTACCAGCGCCACCGGCTGACCGGCTTTCACCTGTGCACCAACGCTTACCAGGGCGCTCTGGTTATAGCCGTACAGGCTCATGTCGCCTTTACCGTGCTCCAGCACCACAACCAGCCCGTATCCCTGCAGCCAGTCGGCCATCAGTACCCGTCCATCCGCAATCGCTTTTACTTCGGTTCCTTCCGGTGCGTCAATCACCAGTCCTTTCCAGCGGAGTTCACCCTGCATCGATTCACCGAAGCGGTGTTCAATTCTGCCGCGGACTGGCCAGAAAGCCTGACCGCCCGCGCGCCCCAGCCCGCCGGTACGCGCCATCAGCTCACGCTCGCTCTGCGTTGGGGCGTAGCTGGAACCTTTCGCTTTGGCCTGCGCCTGACGCTGACGAACCTTCTCTGCTTCACGCGCCTCACGCTCAGCCCGCTGACGCGCTTCGCGCTCTGCTCTGGCAATTTTATCCTGCAGACGGCTTTCGTTCTGGCGCATTTCAACCAGATCTGCCTGATCTTTTTCCAGCGCGTTTTCCAGCGCGGAGAGGGTTTTTTTGCGGGCAGCGCTGGCGTTTTCCAGCTTGCTTTGCTGCGCCTGCTGCTGAACGAGAAGATTTTTTTGCTGCTGCTGTTTGCTCTGCATGGTCAGGCGCTGTTCAGCCAGCTGCTGCCGGGTCTGGCGCAGTTCATCAATATTTTTTTGGCGCGCGGCGTTGAGGTAACCAAAATAGGCCAGGATACGTTCGCTGCGCTGCGCTTCTGCGCCGCCCAGCAACAGCTGTACACCATTATGCTGTCCCTGACGGAAAGCGGCGTCGAGCTGTTGTGACAGCAGACTTTCCTGCTGCGTCTGCTGCTGTTCAAGGCGGGAGATAGAGGCAGTAAGCTGAGCCACTTCTTTGTCGAGCGTGCTTAAGCTATTGCGCGTCTCACGCAGCTGACGGCTCGCCTGCGCGATGATTTTCTCCTGACTCCGGAGCTGATCGAGCAGTTTACTGCGCTCAGTTTTCTGCGCTTTAACACGCTTCTCTTTTTCCGCGATACTTTGCTGAATGGTTTTTAACTGCGCTTTGTTGTCGTCAGCGCTGTAACCCGTAACGGGCAGCAAAAACATACCCGCACACAGCAGGCTGAGGGAGAGGGCGGACCAGCGGAATACCAGCTGAGAAGCCGGGCCGTTGTGAGGGGTCCTTGTGGGTGTAATGCGCGCTTTTCCCTTCATAGTTAATAATTATTCCACGATGAACAGCCGCTTACCAGTTATCCCGGCCAGCTTTTAGATTACGAAACATGTCGCTTTAAAGCTTAGCGCGATAAACATTGTCTGAATTTTGCGATTAGAACATTTTTTTTGGAAAATGACGCACAAATCGTATCTCTGCCCGCATCGCGACTGTACATGCGAAGTGGCGCAGGTATACTCAGAACCCTTGTTTTAGCTTATAAGCCCGGTCTGGAGTCGTTACCTCTCATGCAAGAAATCATGCAGTTTGCAAGCAATCACCCCATCCTTAGTCTGGCATGGGTCGTTTTACTTATTCTGGTGATTGTGACCACCGTTAAAGGGATGTTCTCTAAGGTAAAAACCATCAGCCGTGGTGAAGCAACCCACCTGATTAATAAAGAGAACGCGGTGGTAGTAGACGTGCGTTCACGCGACGATTATCGCAAGGGGCATATTTCCGGAGCGGTTAACGTGGCAGCAGCAGATATTAAAAAAGGCAGCTTCGGCGAGCTGGAAAAGCACAAGTCGCAGCCCATAATTGTGGTATGTGCCACCGGTCAAAGCGCGGGTGATTCAGCAGCAACGCTGAGCGCCGCAGGCTTTGAACATGTCGCTGTCCTGAAAGATGGCATCAGCGGCTGGAGTGGCGAAAACCTGCCGCTGGTTCGCGGTAAATAATCATCTGAGGTATCCCGCATGGCGAATGTTGAGATTTACACCAAAGTAACCTGCCCGTATTGCCATCGTGCAAAGGCGCTACTGGATCAGAAAGGCGTTTCTTATCAGGAGATCCCTATTGATGGGGACGCAATGAAACGTGAAGAGATGATCAGACGCAGCGGTCGCACCACGGTGCCGCAGGTTTTCATCGACGCTCAGCACATCGGTGGCTGTGACGATCTCTATGCGCTGGACGGGCGTCAGGGACTCGATCCTCTGCTTCAGGCTTAACTCTTCTGCACTGATAATCATCACTTAAGGACTTAGTAACATGTCAGAACAAAGCACCAACGAAATGCAGTTCCAGATCCAGCGCGTTTATACCAAAGATGTCTCTTTTGAAGCGCCAAACGCGCCTCAGGTTTTTCAGAAAGAGTGGGAACCGGAAGTTAAACTGGATCTGGATACCGCCTCTTCTCAGCTGGCTGATGAAGTGTATGAAGTGGTGCTGCGCGTGACGGTAACCGCAACCGTAGGCGAAGAGACCGCTTTCCTGTGCGAAGTCCAGCAGGCGGGTATCTTCACCATCAGCGGTATTGATGGCACGCAGATGGCACACTGCCTTGGCGCATACTGCCCGAACATTCTGTTCCCTTACGCACGTGAGTGTGTGACCAGTCTGGTTTCGCGCGGTACGTTCCCGCAGCTGAATCTGGCACCGGTTAACTTTGATGCGCTGTTCATGAACTATCTGCAGCAGCAAGGTGAAGGCGAAGCGCCACGTCAGGATGCCTGATGACAACACATAACGCGTCTATCAGCGTACTCGGTGCCGGCTCGTACGGCACCGCTCTCGCTATCACGTTAGCTCGCAACGGGCATCCGGTTCTGCTCTGGGGCCATAATCCGCAAAGCGTTGCCCGCTTACAGGCTGACCGCTGTAATACCGCTTTCCTGCCCGATGTTCCTTTTCCTGATAATCTGATTGCTGAAGCCGATCTTGCACAGGTCGTTCGCGCGAGCCGCGATCTGCTGGTGGTGGTGCCGAGCCATGTTTTTGGCGACGTGCTGCAGCAGATTAAACCTTACCTGCGTACAGATTCCCGCCTTGTCTGGGCCACCAAAGGCCTGGAAAAAGAGACCGGCCGTCTGCTGCAGGAGGTTGCGCGGGAGATCCTGGGCGATGCTATTCCGCTGGCGGTGATTTCCGGCCCGACCTTTGCTAAAGAGCTGGCTGCCGGTTTACCCACCGCTATCGCACTGGCGGCCACCAATGCAGAGTTTGCTGACGATCTGCAGCAGAAGCTGCACTGCGGCAAAAGCTTCCGCGTGTATAACAATCCTGATTTTACCGGTGTTCAGCTGGGCGGGGCCGTTAAAAACGTTATCGCTATCGGCGCCGGCATCTCAGACGGTATTGGCTTTGGTGCTAACGCGCGTACCGCACTGATTACCCGCGGCCTGGCCGAGATGAGCCGTCTGGGCGCGGCACTGGGTGCCGATCCGGTGACGTTTATGGGCATGGCAGGACTGGGCGATCTGGTACTGACCTGCACAGATAACCAGTCGCGCAACCGTCGTTTTGGCATGATGCTGGGTCAGGGCGAGAGCGTTGAAGAGGCGCAACGCATTATCGGACAAGTTGTAGAAGGCTACAGAAATACCAAAGAAGTCAAAGCGTTGGCGGCGCGAATGGGCGTCGAAATGCCGATAACCGAGCAGATTTATCAGGTACTGTATTGCGAAAAAACGGCGCGAGAGGCAGCATTGAGCTTACTGGGTCGTACAAGGAAGGACGAAAACAGCCCAGGCTAGAGCAGGATGCTCAGCACATCAACCTGTAGCGCCTCTGCGGCGCTTTTTTATCGGGAGTAAACAGCAATGTCGTCTGAAGAGTTAGAACTGGTCTGGAACCATATCAAAGCAGAAGCCAGAGCGCTGGCGGATTGCGAACCGATGCTGGCCAGCTTTTATCACGCGACGTTGCTGAAGCATGAAAATCTCGGCAGTGCGCTCAGCTACATGCTGGCAAATAAGCTGGCGAATCCTATTATGCCTGCCATCGCCGTGCGTGAAATTGTCGAAGAAGCTTATCGTCAGGATCCGGAAATGATTGTTTCAGCGGCCTATGACATTCAGGCTGTACGCCAGCGCGATCCGGCAGTAGACAAATACTCCACGCCGCTGCTCTACCTGAAAGGTTTCCATGCGCTACAGGCCTATCGCATTGGCCACTGGCTGTGGAAAGAGGGCCGCCGCGCGCTGGCCGTCTATCTGCAAAACGAAATCTCCGTATCATTCGCCGTTGATATTCACCCGGCGGCCCATATCGGACGCGGGATCATGCTGGATCACGCCACGGGTATTGTGATCGGCGAAACCGCGGTAGTGGAAAATGACGTCTCTATCCTGCAATCCGTGACGCTGGGCGGGACCGGCAAAACCAGTGGCGATCGTCATCCTAAAATTCGCGAAGGCGTCATGATTGGTGCCGGCGCCAAAATTCTCGGCAACATAGACGTAGGCCGCGGCGCAAAAATCGGCGCCGGCTCTGTTGTACTGCAGCCTGTTCCTCCGCACACCACCGCTGCCGGCGTACCGGCGCGGATTGTGGGCAAGCCCGCCAGCGACAAACCCTCAATGGATATGGATCAGCACTTCACCGGCGCCGGTTTTGAATATGGCGACGGGATTTAATCTTTGATCAGCGCGCCGGCGAAATTGAGCTGGCGCCACGCTTCATACACCACTACCGATACGGCATTCGACAGATTCATGCTGCGGCTTTCGGCGCGCATCGGGATACGTATTTTCTGTCCGGCGGGCAGGGCGTCCAGGATCTCAGCGGGCAGACCCCGGCTTTCCGGGCCAAACAGCAGGTAGTCTCCGGCCTGATAGCTGACCGCACTGTGTGCCGGTGTACCTTTCGTGGTCAGCGCAAACAGGCGTTGCGGCGCTTCAGATGCGAGGAAAGCGCTGTAGCTGGCGTGTTTTTTCAGCGCGGTATATTCGTGGTAATCAAGCCCGGCGCGGCGCAGTCGTTTATCATCCCACGCAAAGCCAAGCGGCTCGATCAGATGCAGCTGAAAGCCGGTGTTGGCGCACAGGCGGATAATGTTACCGGTGTTGGGTGGTATTTCAGGTTCGAATAAAACAATGTTCAGCATAAGGCCCCCGCAATCAGGGGCCGAAGCATAACAAATTACTGCCGGGCAGAGTATAGCGGGAGCCAGAGCGTCAGACGCAGGCCGCCCAGAGGGCTGTTATCTGCTTTGACCCAGCCGCGATGCTGCTGTACGGCCGTCTCCACAATCGCCAGCCCAAGCCCGGTGCCGCCAGACTCGCGATCGCGCGCTTCATCCGTACGATAGAACGGGCGGAAAATCTGCTCGCGATCTTCTTCGCTCACGCCCGGACCGTCATCATCCACGTGAACGGTAATGCCCTGAATATCCACCGAGAAGCTCACGCTGATGTGCGAATCAGAATAGCGCAGCGCATTGCGTACGATATTTTCCAGGGCGCTCTCCAGCGCATGCGGGTTGCCGTACAGCGGCCATGGGCCAGGCGGATAGGGCACTTCCATGGTTTTACCCATCTGTTCTGCTTCAAAGCGCGCATCCTCCAGCACGCCGTTCCACAGCTGATTTGCTTTCATCGCCTCGCTGACCAGGGCATTTTTATGCTGGGTGCGTGACAGCACCAGCAGATCGTTGATCATGCCATCCAGCCGCTGCGCTTCTGTCTCAATGCGCTGCAGCTCTTTGCCTTCACCATGGCGACGACGCAGCAGAGCGGTAGCCAGCTGCAGTCGCGTCAGTGGGGTGCGCAGTTCATGGCTGATGTCAGATAGCAGGCGCTGCTGCGCGGTCATCATGCGTTCAAGCGCGCTGACCATCTGGTTAAAACTGGAACCGGCCGCCAGAAACTCCTGCGGACCCGACTCCAGTTCAGGATGCTGGCGCAGGTTGCCGCTGGCCACTTCATCCGCCGCGTATTTCAGCTTGCGCGCCGGTCGTGCCAGGCTCCATGCCAGCCAGAGCAGCAGCGGAGAGCTAATCAGCATCGTGACAATCAGCAGCAGTAGCGGCCGGTCAAATAACAGGTTGATAAAATCGAGCTGGGAGCTGGTGGCCGGTCGGATCAGATAGAGCTGATAGTTATCTTCACCGTCGCGCACGGCAAAGGGGCCCACCATCTCAACGCGGCCATATTTTTTCTTCTGCGGGTGATCGGCGTTATCTGACTGGCCGATAAAGTTACGGATCACCTGCATTTCGTTGTGCTGTGCGCCAATCACCCGGCCCTCACTGGTTACCAGCAGCAGGCGCTGGCCCGGTGGTGCCCATTTGTCGATAGCGCGAAACAGCCGGCGCCACCACATCAGGTCATTAGGGGGATCCTGAGAGAGTTCCGCTTCAACATGCTGTTCAATCATGGTGCCCTGCCGTTGTTCGCTTTCCATCAGGGCGGTCATCTGACGCGAATCGAGCTTGGGCACCATCAGGACCAGCATCAACACCAGCGCCAGCGTAAGCCAGAAGATGGCGAAGATGCGGGTCGTCAGACTGCCTATCATGATGCAGAAACCATCAGATAGCCGCGTCCGCGCAGCGTTTTGAACCATGGATGGCCATCACGACGCTCAGGAAGTTTGCGGCGCAGGTTGGAGATATGCATATCGATGGCACGGTCAAAGGGCGTCAGGCGTTTACCAAGCACCTCCTGACTGAGATGTTCCCGCGATACCACCTGGCCGAGATGCTGCGCCAGCAGGTAAAGCAACGTGAACTCAGTGCCGGTGAGATCGAGCGTTTCGTTATCAAAGCTCGCCTCCTGGCGGCCTGGGTTCAGGCGCAGGCAGTCAACTTCAAGCGTCGGCGAACTGGTATCGTGCTGCTGTTGCTGCTGCTCGCTCCAGTTTGAACGACGCAGGATCGCACGAATACGCGCCACCAGCTCGCGGTCATTGAAAGGTTTAGGCAGGTAATCATCCGCCCCCAATTCCAGTCCCAGAACGCGATCCAGTTCGCTGCCACGAGCCGTCAGCATGATGACCGGCGTCTGATGCTGCTGACGCAGCTCTTTTAACGTATCGATACCGTTTTTCTTCGGCATCATGACATCCAGCAGCAACAGGTCAACGGAGCTGTCCAGCAGGGTAAGAGCCTGCTCTCCATCGCTGGCTACAATGACGTCAAACCCTTCCATTTCGAGTAATTCTTTAAGCAGCGAAGTTAATTCGCGGTCGTCATCTACCAACAGGATTTTATTCATTTTTTATTGCCCTCCGCAGGCAAAATACCGTGTTCCCACACTGGCAATCCAACGCTTTACGTAGTTTTACACCCCCTGACGGTTGTTTGCAGCTGCCGCCGTAAACTGGGTCTCGTTGAATCGCAAAACAGAGCAAACCGGGAGTAAACGATGCGCAACTTAACCGTCATCGTCATTGCTTCAGCGATGGTTCTTAGTCACGCCAGCGCAGTTGCAGCAGAGACGACAGCGATTGAAGAGATGCATCAAAACGGCGGCTTGACGACAGGCAGTATGACGCAAAATCCGCAAAGTCACATGTTCGATGGAATTGAGCTTACCGAACAGCAACGGCAGCAAATGCGGGACCTGATGCAGCAAGCACGCCATGAGCGCCCGGTGTTAAGCGTTCAGGATATTGAAACTATGCATGACCTTGTCACTGCAGACAAATTTAATGAATCGGCGATCCGCCAGCTGGCTGAAAAACAGGCCCGCGCGCAGGTTGACCTGCAGGTTGAGATGGCCCGGGTTCGTAATCAGATGTATCACCTGCTGACGCCTGTGCAGCAGGCGGCATTAAAAAAGAATCATGAACGGCGGCTGAATGATGTTCGTCGGTTCTCAGGATTGCAGCCATCGTCATCGCTGCAAGCAGTGAGCAGCACCCGTAGTAACCAGTAACATAGTATCCCTGTTTTCCTTGCCATAGACACCATCCCTGTCTTCCCCCGCCATGATGGCGGGGTTTTTTTTGCCCGCGGTATGGCGTGCCGGGAAATGCCGCATCGCAGACGCAGCCTGGCCGGACTGATGATAAACTTGTTTTCAGTTACGACTGGAACACGCATCTGTCTGATAGGGCGAAACATGGATTCTGAGTACGCAACACTGGTCCGGCGTGCTGCGCTGGCCGCGACCTCACTGGCGCTCCTGCTGCTGCTGGTCAAGATTTTCGCCTGGTGGTACACCGGCTCAGTCAGCGTGCTGGCGGCGCTGGTGGATTCGCTGGTAGACATTGCCGCCTCGCTGACTAATCTGCTGGTGGTGCGTTATGCACTGCAGCCTGCTGACGATGATCATACATTCGGGCATGGCAAAGCGGAGTCACTGGCGGCGCTGGCGCAGAGCATGTTTATCTCCGGCTCCGCACTCTTTCTGTTTCTGACCGGTATCCAGCATCTGGCAAAGCCGGAAACGCTGCGCGCGCCGCTGGTCGGCGGCGTCGTAACCCTTGTTGCCCTTTTTTCCACGCTGGCGCTGGTGGCGTTTCAGCGCTGGGTTGTCCGGCGCACCCGCAGTCAGGCGATTCGCGCCGATATGCTGCACTATCAGTCCGATATCGTTATGAACGGCGCAATCCTGATCGCGCTCGGTCTGAGCAGCTACGGTTTTGCGCGTGCTGATGCGTTATTTGCGCTGGGGATCGGCGTCTATATCCTCTATAACGCGCTGCGTATGGGATATGAAGCCGTGCAGTCGTTGCTGGATCGCGCGCTGCCCGAGCAGGAAAAGCAGCAAATTATTGCGCTGGTGACAGAGTGGCCTGGCGTGCACGGTGCGCATGCATTGCGTACAAGGCAGTCAGGGCCGACGCGGTTTATTCAGCTGCATCTGGAAATGGAAGATGCGCTGCCGCTGGTTCAGGCGCATCACGTTGCTGATGAGATTGAACAGGCGCTGCGCCGGAAATTTCCGGGTTCCGACATCATTATTCACCAGGATCCCTGCTCGGTCGTCCCGGAACATCAGCAGGGCTTCTTCCGATTTTAGTTTTTTAGTTCAGGCGCTTATATGTTAAAAATGACAAAGCGCTAACAACTCTTTAAAAAATTAGCGAAAACTTGTCTGACCTGAATCAATTCAGCATTGAGCCTTTGATATACTATCTGCAACTATTAAGCCCCACGTTCGGGAGCAGGCATGACCCGGTCGATCGGCGGGAATAATCCTTAGTTTTGAACAATCCAGAGGTTGTCATGATCAAAAAAATCGGAGTACTGACCAGCGGCGGCGACGCCCCGGGCATGAACGCAGCCATTCGCGGAGTTGTCCGTTCCGCCCTGAGTGAAGGCCTGGAAGTTTTTGGTATCTATGACGGCTATCTGGGTCTGTATGAAGATCGCATGATTAATCTCGACCGCTACAGTGTTTCTGACATGATTAACCGCGGCGGCACTTTTCTCGGCTCTGCGCGTTTTCCGGAGTTCCGCAATGAAGAGGTGCGCCAGGCAGCGATCGAAAACATGAAAAAGCGGGGTATCGATGCGCTGGTGGTCATTGGCGGTGATGGCTCCTATATGGGTGCCAAACGACTGACTGAGATGGGTTTCCCCTGCATCGGTCTGCCAGGGACCATCGACAACGACGTCGCCGGCACTGACTACACCATCGGCTATTTCACCGCGCTGGAAACCGTTGTGGAAGCGATTGACCGTCTGCGCGACACCTCCTCGTCGCATCAGCGTATCTCAATTGTGGAAGTGATGGGCCGCTACTGTGGCGATCTGACGCTGGCAGCGGCCATTGCCGGCGGCTGTGAGTTTATTGTGCTGCCGGAAATTCCCTATACCCGTGAAGAGCTGGTTGAAGAGATCAAAGCGGGCATTGCAAAAGGGAAAAAACACGCCATCGTGGCGATTACCGAGCACATCTGCGATATCGACGATCTGGCCCGTTTCATTGAAGAAGAGACAAAGCGTGAAACCCGCGCCACCGTTCTGGGACATATTCAGCGTGGCGGCGCGCCCTGCGCCTACGACCGCATTCTGGCGTCACGCATGGGGGCTTACTCAATTGAGCTGCTGCTGCAGGGCTATGGCGGCCGCTGCGTCGGTATTCAGAATGAGAAGATGGTGCACCACGATATTATCGATGCCATTGAGAACATGAAGCGTCCGTTCAAGCGTGACTGGCTCGATACAGCGAAAAAGCTCTACTAACCTGTGCACAGGCGCGACCCCGTTCGCGCCTTTTCGCTGCTTCTATATTCTCGCAAGTTATAACTGCTTATTTTTAATTCTTTAATCCACTGTTCGCTTTGTGTCACTCTTGCGGCATAACCTACGCGGGAGAGCAGGCAATGAATAAGTGGAGTATTGGCATCACCTTGTTACTGGCATCGTCTGGTGCGCTGGCAAAGGATTATCAGCTGTTAAACGTCTCATACGATCCTACCCGCGAACTGTACGAACAATATAACAAAGCCTTCAGCGCCCACTATAAGCAGGAGACCGGCGACAACGTGGTGATCCGTCAGTCGCACGGCGGCTCAGGCAAGCAGGCGACATCCGTCATCAACGGTATTCGTGCCGATGTGGTTACGCTGGCGCTGCAGTCTGATGTGGATGCGATTGCTGAGCGCGGCCGTATCGACAAAAACTGGATCAAACGCCTGCCGGAAAACTCTGCGCCCTATACCTCCACCATTGTGTTTCTGGTACGCAAAGGCAATCCCAAAAATATTCACGACTGGTCAGATCTGACTAAGCCTGGCGTATCGGTGATCACGCCAAACCCGAAAACTTCCGGTGGCGCGCGCTGGAACTATCTGGCGGCATGGGGCTGGGCGCTGGATCAGAATCAGGGCGATCAGGCTAAAGCACTCGCCTATGTAAAAGCGTTGTTTAAAAACGTTGAGGTGCAGGATTCCGGCGCGCGTGGCGCAACCAATACGTTCGTTGAACGCGGAATTGGTGACGTGCTGATTGCCTGGGAAAACGAAGCGTATCTGGCAGTCGAAAAACTGGGTAAAGATAAGTTTGAAATCGTGACGCCAGCCGAATCCATTCTCGCAGAGCCTACGGTTTCCGTAGTGGATAAAGTGGTCGACGCGCAGGGTACACGCAGCGTGGCAGAAGCCTATCTGAAATATCTCTACTCTCCGGAAGGCCAGACTATCGCGGCGCAGAACTTCTATCGTCCGCGTGATGCAGAGGTCGCGAAGAAATTTGCCAGCACCTTTGCACCGGTAAAACTCTTCACCGTGGATGAGAAGTTTGGCGGCTGGAGTAAAGCGCAGAAAGATCACTTTGCCGACGGTGGCAGCTACGATCAGGTCATGAAACCGTAAACGCAGTATTATTGCGCCAACACGGTCAGCCATGTGCTGGCCGTTTTACATTATGGTGTCGGGAAAAGCCGTGACAACGCACATTGTTCACGGCAGGATGCGCGGAAATGCATGGCTGAGACAATAATGATGCGGGGACGAAACCGGCTACTGAAGTGGCTTACGCTATGCCTGATGCTGTTGATTGCCGGATTGCTGGTAACAGCATACCGGCTGCATAAAAACGCCGATGCGCTCTGGCAGATTGTCAGTGAACAGTGCGTGCCGGGTATGCGTCACCAGGGCAATCCGGCACCCTGTCAGCAGGTTAATCTGACCCAGGGCTATGTCACGCTCAAAGATATTCACGGTCCGCTGCAATATCTGCTGATCCCGACAGCCAAGATTGCCGGTATGGAAAGCCCCGCTCTTCTGCAGCCCGCCACGCCCGATTTTTTTGCTGCCGCCTGGCAGCAGCGCAGCCTGCTGGCGCAGCGATGGGGCAGACCTGTAAACGATCGGGCACTGTCGCTGGCGGTCAATGCACAGTATGGCCGTACGCAGAATCAGCTGCATATTCATATTTCGTGCCTGCGACCCGACGTGCGTCAGCAGCTTGACGATGAGGCTCTGCGCCTCAGTGAGCGCTGGCAGCACATCACGCTGCGCCAGCATCACTATCTGGTCCGTACGCTCTCTGCCGCACAGCTGGCGCAGCAGAGCACGTTTATGCGTCTGGCCAGCGAGGTGCCGGGGGCGCGCGGCGAAATGGGTCGCTACGGTATGGCGCTGGCTGCGCTGCCGGACGGAAGGCTGGTGCTGCTGGCGCTGCAGCGTAACTGGCTGCGTCTGAATCCGGGGGCGGCAGAGATGCTGCAGGATCACACCTGCCGGCTGCTCTCTCCCTGAGTCAGCGGCGATAAAAAAGGCGACCCGCGGGTCGCCTTATACAAAACAGACAGACTTATGCCTGTTTTGCCTGTGCCGCCGCTTTCACGATTACGGCGAAGGCGTCTGCTTTCAGCGACGCGCCGCCAACCAGCGCTCCGTCAATATCGGGCTGGGTAAAGAGTTCAGCAGCATTTTTGTCGTTTACTGAGCCGCCATACTGAATAATGACCTGCTCTGCGACAGCGGCATCTTTCTTCGCAATATGGTCACGAATAAATTTGTGCACCGCCTGTGCCTGCGCTGGTGTGGCAGACTTGCCGGTACCGATAGCCCAGACCGGCTCATAGGCGATGACTGCGCCTTCAAACGCCGCTGCGCCCTGAGTTTCCAGCACGGCATCCAGCTGACGTGCGCACACTTCTTCTGTTTTGCCTGCTTCATTTTCCGCTTCGGTTTCACCAATGCAGAGTACCGGCACCAGGCCTGCCTCTTTCAGCACCGCAAACTTCTTCGCAATAAATTCGTCGCTCTCTTTGTGGTAAGTGCGACGTTCAGAGTGACCGATAATGATGTACTTCGCGCCAATATCTTTCAGCATCTCTGCGGAGGTTTCACCGGTGAATGCACCTGAAAGGTTAACATCGACGTTCTGCGCACCCAGCGCAATGTGGCTACCGGAGATCGCATGTTTTGCCTGATCCAGATAAATTGCCGGTGGGGCAATCGCTACACCACAGCCATCCACGCCCGAGAGCGCGGTACGCAGACCTTCAATCAGCTCGCCAGTCATCTGCTTGCTGCCATTCAGTTTCCAGTTACCCATAACCAGTGGATGTCGCATTCGTTCCTCCGCATTACGCGATTCATGAAATAGCGCTGCCGTCATGGCAGCGATGTCTGCCAGACAGTATAGAGATCAAAAAGGGCGCTGGCTTTGCTTTTCGTCATTTCCGCCTGTGATATCAGGGAGCAGGCAGCGTGAGCTTAATCGGCTCCACGGCAAACGTCAGGCCTTTGTCGCCATTGTCAGCCACCACAAAGCGCAGCGCGCCCTCCGTGCGGCTAAAATAGCGTGCGCCTTTACCGGCGCTCAGTAATGCGTCCAGCTTCTGGCGTCCCTCTTCGGGTGAGAGGCCCGGCACGAAATAGCGCAGCAGTGCGCGCATATAATTCATCGCCTGCTGCTGAGCCAGCTTCATTTCCGGACCCGGCACCGGCAGCCAGGTGATCTGCAGCGTTTTAATCTTTCCGGTACCCTGTTCCAGCGCGGTGGAAGAGTAGAGGGTTTCGCTGATTTTGCTGGCTGCGCGCGTCAGGTGACTTTTATCGTCGCGATTATCTATTGCACGGTATTCCGGCAGCGGCAGTGCGGGATTAGCCACGTTATAGCTTTCACGAAACTGCGCGATCGTCATATCAAACGCAGGCGCGCCTGTCAGCAGATAAGGTGCCACCGGCAGATGCGCACTGCGATCGGGTGGCGTCTCGTCTGCCCAGGCAGGAGATGACAGCGCGCAGCTAAGCAGCAGCGCGGCTGGCAGTGTCTTCATTGCATCGGCCCTGAATCATTCACTTAGGGCACGATTAAAACGGTTTTTACCGCTGAAAGTCAAAACCCGCGCGGTGAAAAGCGTGGCGGGATGTTACGGAAACCTTACCAGTAGTGTTCGCTGGTCATGTGGCCCGGTTTGCGTTTGAAATGTTTGCGCATGCCGCGACTCTCTTTCAGCAGCTGCTGGGTATCGCGTACCATCTGCGGATTACCACACAGCATAACGTGGCTGCTCTCTGCGTCGAGCGGCAGCCCCACGGCACGCTCCAGCTCACCGCTTTCAATCAGCTGCGGCACCCGGCCCTGTAGTGAGCCCGGGCTGCTTTCACGGCTGACCACGGTCTGAATATGCAGCTTATCTGCATAACGCTGCTGCAGCGACTGCATCAGCGGCAAAAAGCTGAGATCGCTGGCATAGCGCGCAGCGTGAACCAGTACAATATGGTCAAAACGCGCCAGGTCTTCACCCTGCTGTAAAATCGACAGGTAAGGCCCGATGGCGGTGCCGGTCGCCAGCATCCACAGGGTACGACAGTCAGGGATCTCATCCAGGGTAAAAAAGCCGGACGCCTCTTTGGTCAGCATCACTTGCTCGCCCGGCTGCAGCGCCTGCAGACGCGGGCTGAGTTTACCTTCCGGTACAGTGACCAGATAAAACTCCAGCAGCGGATCGTCGGGGGCGTTGACGTAGGAGTAAGCGCGCTGCACGCGCTCGCCCTCAATTTCCAGCGCCAGTTTGGCAAACTGCCCGGCGGTAAACCGATCGATAGGGGCAGTAACGCGCAGGCTGAACAGCGCGTCGGTCCAGTTTTTTACCTCTTTTACTTCTGCATTAATCCACTCGGCCATAGGTGCTCCTGTTGAATTCTCCCGGTTATCGCTATCTTTACCAGCCTGCTCCGTGCTTGTCAGCCCGGCTGCGGCGAAAGCGCTCTTTGCGACAAAACCGCCGCACAGATCACTACCTGTAGCAGCCTGTTTACAGTCTGGTACAGGAGGTTGACGGCTGGCAACCCGCCTTCCTGCGGCTCAGCTCTCGATTTGCCCGGTAATCCTGATATTTTTGCCGCCATTACTGCCGGCAAACCCTGTGTGCTGCCGGCGCACTCTTTTTTCAGGCTGATACCGTGTTCCATGCAGATCGATAAAACTCAAAACCGTTTTCTGTTATTCATGCTGATTGTGCTGGTGGCCGTAGGTCAGATGGCACAAACCATTTATGTGCCTGCTATGGCCGTGATGGCGGAAGCGCTGAACGTGCGCAGCGGCGCAATGCAGCAGGTCATGGCTGCTTATCTGATTACCTATGGCGGATCGCAGCTGATCTATGGCCCGCTCTCTGACAGCGTAGGACGTCGCCCGGTGATCCTCACCGGTATGACGATCTTTGCCTGCGGCGCGCTGATCGCGCTGTTTGCCTCATCGCTGCAGATGCTGGTGCTGGGCAGCGCTATCCAGGGACTCGGCACCGGCGTTGCCGGCGTTATGGCGCGCACGATGCCGCGCGATCTGTATGCCGGAACCGCGCTGCGGCGGGCTAACAGCCTGCTGAACATGGGCATTCTGGTGAGTCCGCTGCTGGCACCGGTGATAGGAGCGCTGCTGACCCGGCTGATTGGCTGGCACGCCTGCTTCGCCTTTTTGCTGCTGCTGTGCCTGGGCGTCACGGCATCCATGGCCCGCTGGCTGCCGGAAACCCGGCCGAATGATGCCCCGGCTACGCCTTTTCTGCGCCGCTACGCCACGCTGCTCAGCGACGGCAATTTTATCCGCTATTTGCTGCTGCTGGTGGGTGCACTGGCGGGCATTGCCGTCTTTGAAGCGAGCTGCGGTGTGCTGATGGGGGGCGTACTGGGACTGGATGGCCTGACCGTCAGCATTCTGTTTATTCTGCCCATTCCGGCCGCCTTTTTTGGTGCCTGGTTTGCCGGCCGGGAAGAGACATCCTGGCATACGCTGATGTGGTATGGCGTCAACAGCTGCCTGCTGGCTGGCCTGCTGATGTGGATCCCGTCGTGGTTTGGTGTAATGAATATCTGGACGCTGCTGGTGCCCGCAGCGCTGTTTTTCTTCGGGGCTGGCATGCTGTTCCCGCTGGCGACATCGGGTGCCATGGAGCCTTACGCGTGGCTGGCGGGCAGTGCAGGGGCGCTGATTGGCGGCCTGCAGAACCTGGGCTCGGGCGTGGTTGCGTGGCTCTCTGCGCTGCTGCCACAGCACGATCAGTCCAGTCTGGGCCTGCTGATGTTTGTCACGTCGCTGGTGATGCTGCTGTGCTGGTGGCCGCTCTCACGTCATCCCGAGAGCGGCAAGCAGACGGTTACAGGATAAACGGGTGCAGCGCCGTATCCTTGCGGTCCAGATAGTGGATCGACTGGATGCGGCGAATGGTACGCGACTTGCCGCGTACCAGCAGCGTCTCGCTGGTGGCGATATTGCCGTTACAGGTAATGCCCTTCAGCAGATCGCCGCTGGTGATGCCGGTGGCGGCGAAAATCACGTTGTCGTTTCGTGCCATCTCATTCAGCGTTAACACACAGCCTGCAGCAATCCCCATTTCTGCGCAGCGCCGCAGCTCCTGTTCACCCAGCCGGCGATTCTCTTCGCTCTCGCCTTTAACCTCATGACGCGCCAGCAGACGTGCCTGCATGTCACCATCCATTGCGCGGATCACGGCTGCTGAGACCACGCCTTCAGGCGCACCGCCGATGCCATACAGCACATCCACTTCACTGTCAGGCATACAGGTCAGGATCGACGCCGCTACATCGCCATCGGGAAAAGCAAACACGCGCACGCCCAGCGTCTGCAGCTGCGCAATAACGGTGTCATGCCGCGGCTTCGCCAGGATCGATACCGTTAGCTGAGTAAGCGGCTTACCGAGCGCAATAGCGATGTTTTTAAGGTTGGTCTCCAGCGGCAGGTTAAGGTCGATAGCGCCACGCGCCCCTGGCCCGACAATCAGTTTTTCCATGTACATATCAGGTGCGTGCAGAAAGCTGCCTTTGTCGCCAACTGCCAGCACCGCCAGCGCGTTGGCCTGACCCAGAGCGGTCATGCGTGTGCCTTCAATCGGATCAACCGCGATGTCCACGGCATCGCCCTGGCCGGTGCCGACCTGTTCACCGATATAGAGCATAGGCGCTTCATCAATTTCGCCTTCACCAATGACGATGCGGCCATCGATGTTGATGGTATTGAGCATAATGCGCATGGCATTAACGGCTGCGCCGTCGGCCGCATTTTTATCACCACGTCCTAACCAGCGATAGCCAGCCAGCGCTGCCGCCTCAGTGACGCGGGAAAATTCAATTGCGAGTTCTCGTTTCATGGTCTGCACCTGACAGAAAAACAGGCGGGCAGTGTAGCACAGCGGGAAAAGCGGGAGAGGGAGAAACCCGCGGCATGAACCGCGGGCAGGGGGCTATTTATGCTTCATCTTCCCAGGCTTTGGCACGCGCGACCGCTTTCTGCCAGCCCGCGTAACGCAGGTTGCGTTCAGTGGTTTCGATGCCAGGACGGAATTCGCGTTCCACAACGGCTTTGGCACGCACCTCGTCCAGATCGTTCCAGAAGCCGACCGCCAGGCCTGCCAGATAGGCCGCACCCAGCGCCGTGACTTCACGCACTTCCGGGCGTTCAACGCGCGTGCCGAGGATGTCGGACTGGAACTGCATCAGGAAGTTGTTCGCGACAGCGCCGCCATCCACGCGCAGCGACTGCAGGCGGGTACCGGCGTCGTTCTGCATCGCTTCCAGCACGTCACGCGTCTGATAGGCGATCGACTCCAGCGTAGCGCGGATAATGTGGTTGGCATTGGCACCGCGCGTCAGGCCGAAGATGGCACCACGGGCATACGGATCCCAGTATGGGGCGCCCAGCCCGGTAAACGCCGGCACCATATAGACACCGTTCGTGTCTTTAACTTTCAGCGCAAAATATTCTGAATCGGTAGAGTCGTTGATCAGCTTCATTTCGTCGCGCAGCCACTGAATCGAGGCGCCGCCGATAAATACGGCACCTTCCAGCGCATAGTTCACTTCGCCGCGCGGGCCACAGGCGATAGTGGTCAGCAGGCCGTGGGTAGAGGTGACCGCTTCAGTACCGGTATTCATCAGCATAAAGCAGCCGGTACCGTAGGTATTTTTCGCCATGCCCGGCTGTACGCAGAGCTGACCATAGAGGGCCGCCTGCTGGTCACCGGCAATGCCGGCAATCGGAATACGCGTGCCGCCTTTACCGCCGATATTGGTCTGACCGTAAATCTCAGAGGAGCCCTTAACTTCCGGCAGCATTTCGCGCGGAATGTCGAGGATCTCCAGCATGCGTGCATCCCACTCCAGCTTGTGGATGTTATACATCATGGTACGCGAGGCGTTGGTATGGTCAGTGACATGCACACGGCCCTGCGTCATCTTCCAGATAAGCCAGGTATCCACAGTGCCGAACAGCAGCTCGCCGCGTTTTGCACGCTCGCGTGCGCCTTCCACGTGATCGAGGATCCATTTTACTTTGGTGCCGGAGAAGTAAGGGTTAATGACCAGACCTGTGGTGTGCTGGATATACTCTTCCAGCCCCTCTTTCTTCAGCTTGTTACAGTAGTCAGCGGTACGTGGATCCTGCCAGACAATGGCATTGTAGATAGGTTTGCCGGTCTCTTTATCCCAGACAATAGCGGTTTCACGCTGGTTAGTGATACCGATAGCGGCGATCTGATCGGAGTTAATGTCAGCGTGTGCCAGCACTTCCACCAGCGTTGAGCTCTGTGAAGCCCAGATATCCATCGGGTCATGCTCAACCCAGCCCGCTTTCGGGTAGATCTGCGTAAACTCACGCTGTGAAACAGCAACGATGTTGGCGTCATGGTCGAGTACGACGGCACGGGAGCTGGTGGTACCCTGATCGAGCGCGACGATATATTTTTTATCTGGCGTAGTCATAATAATGTCCTGATGATTAAGAGTGAAACTTACGCTTTACGCTGTTCAGCGCGCGCTACAGGTTTTTCTGTTTTGCTGGTTTCTGCGATGTTTACCGGCAGGTGGCGACCAATCAGCGCACGATAGCTAAAGGCACCCAGACATGCACCCACCAGCGGACCAAACACAGGCACCAGGAAGTAAGGAATATCTTTGCCGCCGGTGAAGGCTACGTCACCCCAGCCAGCGATAAAGGCAAACAGTTTCGGTCCAAAGTCACGTGCCGGGTTGAGCGCAAAGCCGGTCAGGGGACCCATTGAACCACCGATAATAGCAACCAGCAGGCCAATCAGCAGCGGCGCCAGCGGGCCACGCGGTACGCCATTGCCATCGTCAGTCAGCGCCATGATAACCGCCATCAGTACGGCTGTGATCACCATCTCTACCAGAAACGCCTGACCGACCGTGATGTGCGGATTAGGATAAGTAGAGAAGATACCCGCCAGGTCGAGGCTCTGCACGCTGCCACGCACCATTTGATGGCTCGCTTCATAATCGAAAAACAGATTGTAATAAAGGCCGTATACCAGTGCAGCGGCACAGAAGGCGCCGGCAACCTGCGCCAGAATGTAAGGTAAAACTTTACGCCCTTCAAAATTAGCAAACAGGCAGAGCGCCACGGTGACCGCCGGATTGAGATGCGCGCCGGAAACGCCCGCACTCAGATACACCGCCATCGAAACGGCCAGACCCCAGATGATACAGATTTCCCACTGACCGAATGCCGCACCAGCAAGCTTGAGCGCAGCCACACAGCCTGCGCCAAAAAAGATAATCAAACCGGTGCCGAGAAACTCGGCGATACATTGACCTTTGAGTGTGTTCGTTGTCTGACTCATAATGGAATTCCTGAAGCGAGGTTAAATGTTATCAGTTTTTGTTCTCAATCCCTGAGTCGCCCAGCGCTAATGTAGGGTTGATGTGAATTTATCGTTAACGAACATAAACGAGAAATAGCGAAATTGAATTCTGTGTACTGCGTCATAAAAATGCGCGTTTTCGCGTCTTTTACCTTTCTTTAAGGCTAATTAACCCGTCAGTTAACGCGCTTAACCCAGGCAGGCAGACCGCGGGTCTATTTTTTAAGCATTACCTGAAAAGTGTTACAGACTGACCGCCAGGATCCCGTGCCGCTGGACTTGCCGGGTTTGGCTACATACAATCGGGTCAACATGGCTGCGTGCGTCTTTATTCAGGCACCTGCAGCTTCATCAACGCCTTGCGAGTTTTAGGAGAGGTCAGAACGATGTCATTTGAAGTATTTGAGAAACTGGAAGCGAAAGTACAGCAGGCGATTGATACCATCACGCTGCTGCAAATGGAAATTGAAGAGCTGAAAGAGCAGAACAGTACGCTGAAAAACGAAGTAAGCCAGGCTTCCGGCAACCAGGACGCGCTGGCGCGTGAAAATCAGCATCTGAAAGAAGAGCAGCATGTCTGGCAGGAACGTCTGCGGGCACTGCTGGGAAAAATGGAAGAGGTTTAAGCACCTGCGCTTAAACCTGCGGGTGCTCAGGCACCCGTTTTTGTTTGCGGTTTACTCAATATCCAGCGCATCTTCTGACAGAATAATGCCCGTATTGTCCGCGTAGAGATGATCGCCGGAGAAAAAGGTTACGCCGCCGAAGTTGACGCGTACGTCACTTTCACCAATGCCTTCACCTGCAGCACCCGCGGGGATGGCGGCAATTGCCTGAATGCCAATTTCCAGCTCCTCCAGTTCATCAACCTGCCGTACCGAGCCGTAAATCACCAGGCCTTCCCACTCGTTTTGCGCCGCGAGCCGGGCCAGCTGAGCATCCACCAGTGCACGACGTACCGAACCGCCGCCATCGACCAGTAGCACCCGTCCGCGCCCGTTCTCTTCCAGCAGATCGTAAAGCAGGCCATTGTCTTCAAAACATTTGACTGTGGTTATCTGCCCACCAAATGAGGTGCGTCCACCGAAGTTGGAAAAAAGTGGTTCAACCACATTCACTTCTTCATGGTAGATGTCACAGAGTTCAGATGTATCGTATTTCATAAGGATGCCGTCTGTTTGCCACAGGAAAGGTAAGTATATCGCTATCTGAAGATTGTTGGCAAAATCATCACCGGGAAAAAGCAGCGCCGCATCAATATCCTGCGCAAAAAAATGCCCGGCGCAATGGCCGGGCAGCGGGGGATGGTCAGAATGGTGTTACAGGATGAAGCGGCTGAGATCTTCGTCTGCGACCAGCACATCCAGATGCTTGCCAACATACTCTGCGTCGATGGTAATCGATTCACCGTGGCGATCGCTGGCGTCATAGGAGATATCTTCCATCAGACGCTCCAGCACGGTATGCAGACGGCGTGCACCGATATTTTCAGTGGTTTCGTTAACCTGCCAGGCTGCTTCAGCAATCCGGCGGATACCGTCTTCGGTAAAGTCCACGTTAACGCCTTCGGTACCCATCAGCGCTTTATACTGCACGGTGACGGACGCGTTAGGTTCAGTAAGGATACGCTCGAAGTCGTTCACGGTCAGCGCCTGCAGTTCAACGCGAATCGGCAGACGACCCTGCAGCTCCGGGATCAGATCGGAAGGACTGGCCACCTGGAATGCGCCGGAAGCGATAAACAGGATATGGTCGGTTTTAACCATGCCGTGCTTGGTAGAGACGGTGCAGCCCTCTACCAGCGGCAGCAGATCGCGCTGTACACCTTCACGTGATACGTCCGGGCCAGAAGACTGACCGCCGCGCTTACAGATTTTATCGATCTCATCGATAAACACGATACCGTGCTGCTCTACCGCATCGATCGCATCCTGCTTCAGCTCTTCCGGATTAACCAGCTTTGCCGCTTCTTCTTCAATCAGCAGCTTCATGGCATCTTTGATTTTCAGCTTGCGCGGCTTCTGCTTCTGACCGCCCAGGTTCTGGAACATGGACTGCAGCTGGCTGGTCATCTCTTCCATGCCCGGCGGTGCCATGATCTCTACGCCAGCCGGTGCAGCAGCCAGATCGATCTCAATCTCTTTATCGTCCAGCTGGCCTTCACGCAGTTTTTTGCGGAAAGACTGGCGCGCGGCTGATGGCTCAGCATTCTGCTCTGGCTGACCCCAGTTGTTTTTAGCTGGCGGGATCAGTGCGTCAAGAATGCGCTCCTCTGCCATCTCTTCAGCGCGATACTTATTTTTTTCAATCGCCTGACTGCGCACCATTTTAATGGCGGAATCAGTCAGATCGCGGATGATGGAGTCCACTTCTTTACCGACATAGCCGACTTCAGTAAATTTTGTCGCTTCAACCTTGATAAACGGCGCGTTGGCCAGCTTCGCCAGGCGACGCGCAATTTCGGTTTTACCGACGCCGGTCGGGCCGATCATCAGAATATTTTTCGGGGTGACTTCATGACGCAGCTCTTCGTCAAGCTGCATGCGGCGCCAGCGATTACGCAGCGCAATGGCAACCGCTTTTTTAGCGCCGTCCTGGCCGATGATAAAGCGATTAAGCTCGCTGACAATCTCGCGTGGAGTCATCTCAGACATGGTTTTGGTCCTTACGCCTTAGACGGTAATTCTTCGTAGTTGATATTATGGTTGGTGTAGATACAGATATCGCCGGCGATGTTCAGCGCTTTCTCAACAATATCGTGTGCACCAATGTCGGTATTTTCCAGCAGCGCACGGGCCGCTGCCTGGGCGTAGGGGCCGCCGGAGCCAATAGCGATTAAATCGTTTTCCGGCTGAATAACATCGCCGTTACCGCTGATGATCAGCGAAGAGTTCTCATCCGCTACCGCCAGCAACGCTTCAAGACGGCGCAGCATGCGATCGGTGCGCCAGTCTTTTGCCAGCTCAACTGCGGCTTTAACCAGATGGCCCTGATGCATTTCCAGCTTACGCTCAAACAGTTCAAACAGGGTAAAGGCGTCGGCAGTGCCGCCCGCAAAGCCCGCAATCACTTTATCGTTGTAAAGACGACGCACTTTTTTGACGTTGCCTTTCATTACGGTGTTGCCGAGCGTTGCCTGGCCATCACCACCAATAACGACCCGGCCGTTGCGTCGTACACTTACTATTGTTGTCACGGGCAGACCCCTTGTTGCAGTTGAAAAAAGACACCACGCACCCGGCGCGGCGTATCATGCAAACAGATATGGGGTGGGTTAAGAAGGTTTCAACCCCTGAGGAAGATGGGGTTTATCTTAATTCGGCTGCGCCTGCTCCCGGTGACATCAGACGCCGGGAGCAGGGCTGGTACTATCAGGGCAGGGCTAGCGGAATGCAGCTGCCGTGACCGGCGCTGTGCAGCCGCTTCACGGTACTGTCAGCTTTACTGCGATCTTTAAACGGACCAATCACCACACGATTCCAGCCGCCGCCGGTGGTGATACGGCTTTCAAAACCTTCGAAAGCGAGACCGGCGCGCACCGACTCCGCCTGATCGCTGCCTTTAAAGGAGCCACACTGCACCATCCAGCGTTGTGAAGAGGCTTTCTCTTCCGGCTTCACTTTGGTGGCTTCTGGTTTTGCCTGCTGTACCGGTGCCGGTCGATCAGCCTGCTGCTGTTGCTGACGCTGCTGAGCCTGCAACTGCTGCTGACGCTGCTGCTGTAACTGTTGCTGACGTTGCTGTTGTTGCTGCTGCCGCTGCTGCTGTACCTGCTGCTGCTGTGCCTGCATCTGCTGCTGACGTTGCTGCTGCTGCACCTGCTGACGCTGTAATGTCTGCTGCCGCTGGGCTGGCGTCTGCTCGTTCCACGGCACCTCGTTCAGCTGAGTAGGCTGCTGACGCATATCCGCCTGCATCTGCTCCAGCAGCTGACGCTGTTCATCAGTCAGCTGCGTCTGCGACTGCACTTCACCGCCAGCAGAAGGCTCAGTCGGTGAGGGAACCGTGATCTGCCGGTTTTCCAGCTCCTTGATGTATTTCCAGCGCTCTTCCGGCTTGGGCGGCAGGCCGTTACCATTGACTTTGTGATTCGGAATAACCGGCGTCTCTTCTTTTTTATGGTGCGCGATGAACCATAAGCCACCAGCAAAAGCGACCAGTACTGCCGCAGCGAGTACCACCATCACTTTCGATATACCCGAGCCGCCTTTGCTTTTTTTGCTGCTGCGGCCGGCGGGTTTTTTGCGACGCGTCCCTGTTGAACGCCCGCGGCCTACATAATCTCTTTGTGCCACTTTCGTCCTGATACCTTCAAAATGCCTGCGGGCGTAGGCCCTGAACAGTGTGAGTTGCAACCAGCCTGGCTGCAGCTTGAAAAATGACGGGTGTAAATGAGGTGTAAACCGCCCGGCAATGAATGCGCCATGTTACTCAAGGGTGCGAACTTTGACCAGCAGACTCTGTCTTCAGAATCTGCTGAAAATGCGCAGTGCGGCACGCATCACCTAACGCTTTTTAGCCGGTGCCGTACTGCCGCGCACGCGCAGTTCTGCATCCAGCAGGCGCGAACCATTATTTACCCGCTTGCCCTGCAGCTCATCCAGCAGCAGCAGCATTGCTTCACGGCCAATGTCAAAGCGGGGCTGCGCCACGGTAGTCAGAGGGGGTTCGTAATAGCGCGCCAGCTCAATATCATCAAAGCCGACGACGGAGAGATCCTGCGGAATGCGCATACCCAGTTTGCGCGCCTGATTCATGGCGCCCAGCGCCATCAGATCGCTGTGGCAGAATATCGCTTCCGGTGGCTGCGGCAGACTCATCAGCTGCTTCAGGGCGCGTGCACCGGCTTCGAAAGAGAAATCGCCACGCACGATAAACGTGGGTTCAACGGGGAGGCTGCTGCGGCGCAGCGCCTGAATATAACCCTGCAGGCGATACTGGCTGAGCGGAACTGCTTCCGGCCCGGTAACACAGGCGATACGACGATGTCCGAGCTGAAGCAAATGGTTGACCGCTTCAAACGCAGCGGTCAGGTTGTCAATGTGCACGGTAGGCAGCGCCATCTCCGGCGCAAACTCATTGCCCATGACCATGGGTGGCAGGCTGCGCAGTGCCTCGGGATCGGCGTCAAACGGCAGCTGTGAGCCCAGCAGCACCATGCCATCAATCTGTCGCGTCAGCATCAGATTAAGAAAGGTTTTTTCCTGATGATCCTGATGCGCGCAGTCGCCAATCAGCACCAGATACCCCTGCTGCGCGGCAGTGACCTCTATGCCCCGGATAATTTCACTGAAAAAGGGATCGCAGATATCGGGCACAATCACCAGGATAGTCCGGGTTTCATTGCGTCTGGCATTGCGCGCCAGGCCATGCGCTGCGTAGCCTGTCGCAACGACTGCCTGCTCCACTTTTTGCCGGGTGGCAGCAGACACTTTCTCCGGATTCATCAGCGCCCGGGAAACGGTCGCCGTCGAGACGCCTGCGTGCTCAGCCACATCTTTCATCGTGGCAGCAGATGAAGTTTGCTTCGGGTCCAACGTATTACTCCTGGCATGATACAGCGTACAGTTTGCCTGCAAGGGCCGGTCCTGGCCGGATTGCTCTATTGATAACGCATTGGCGGACAGGGTTGTTACTTAATTTGCATAAAAACTGTGACTTGTTCGACTTTTTTCGATCTGGCTCGCAGATGCAGGCGCTGTCAACTCTCAACAGGATCGATATCCAGCGTCCATTTCACTTTGCGTGCAGCGGGTAATGTGCTCAGCAGCGGCAGCGAGCTGCCCAATAATTGCTGCAGCCGTTTGCGTGACGGATGCTGCAGCAGCAGCTGCCAGCGCCAGCGGCCGCTGCGCTTGGGTGCCAGCGCCGGTACCGGGCCCATCAGCCAGGTCGCTTCATCTTTCAGCGGGCTCGCTTCCAGCAGATTACGCAGCTGCACGAGAAAAGCGGCAGCCTGCTGATTATCCATATCTTCGGCACGAAACAGCGCGTGGCTGGTCCAGGGCGGCAGCTGCACTGACTGGCGTTCCAGCAGCGTCTGGTCAGCAAACGCAAAGTAGCCGCGATGCAGCAGCGTCTGCAGCAGCGGATGTTCCGGATGGTGCGTCTGCAGCAGCACTTCGCCCTGTTTACCGGCGCGTCCGGCACGACCCGCAACCTGGGTATAGAGCTGCGCGAAACGCTCTGCGGCACGAAAATCAGCAGAGAAGAGCGCGCCGTCAACGTCCAGCAGCGACACCAGGGTAACATCAGGGAAGTGATGGCCTTTTGCCAGCATCTGTGTGCCCACCAGTATTCGCGCACCGCCGCGATGCACATCCGCCAGATGCTGCTCCAGCGCACCTTTCCGGCTGGTGGTATCGCGATCGATGCGCGAGATCGGCACATCCGGAAACAGCGTGCCCAGCTGCTGCTCCAGCTGCTCTGTTCCTACGCCAACCGGCATCAGATGGGTTGATCCGCAGCCGGGGCACTGCAGCGGCAGCGGGCGCTGACTGTCGCAATGATGGCAGCGCAGCTGACGGTGATGCTGATGCAGCGTGTAGTAACTGTCACACCGCTGGCACTCCGCCAGCCAGCCGCAGTCGTGGCACATCAGCGCCGGTGAAAAGCCGCGCCGGTTGAGAAACAGCAGCACCTGATTGTCTGCCTGCAGATGCTGACGCATTTTACTGAGCAGCGCCGGTGCCAGACCGCCTTTAAGCGGTTGTCCTTTAAGATCGATCAACTGCTGCAACGCCGGTTTTGCATTACCGGCGCGTTGGGTGAGGTTGAGCTGCCGGTATTTGCCGACGCGCACGTTATGCAGCGTCTCCAGCGCGGGAGTGGCCGAACCCATCACAATCGGGATGTTCTCTTCATGCGCGCGAAACACCGCCAGATCGCGTGCCTGATAACGCCAGCCCTCCTGCTGTTTATAGGAGCTGTCGTGCTCTTCATCGATAATGATTACGCCGGGCCGCGCCAGCGGGGTGAACAGCGCGGAGCGTGTACCAATGATAATCGCACTTTCGCCGCGCCGGGCGCGCAGCCAGACCGCCAGCCTTTCGCTGTCATTCAGCGCAGAGTGCAGGACATCAATCGGGGCATCAAAGCGTTCACGGAAGCGTGCGATGGTTTGCGGCGTCAGGCCAATCTCCGGCACCAGCACCAGCGCCTGCATACCGCGCGACAGAATGTTTTCCAGAATAGTGAGATAAACCTCGGTCTTACCGGAGCCGGTGATCCCGGCCAGCAGCCACGGAACGTAGCGATCGTCTTCTGCACGGATCGCACCAACGGCCATGGCCTGATCGGTATTAAGCCGCAGACGCTCGCCTTTAATGGCAAAATGCGTCCGCCAGTCTGCAGTCGGTGGCGCATGTTCGCGCAGCTCGCATAGCCCTTTGGCTCTGAGCGCCTGCAGTGCGGCGTCATTAAAACTCTGTTCGCTCACCTGATGGCGATAGAGTGGTCGCTGACGCAGGGCGGCCAGCGCCTGCTGCTGCTTTGGCGCGCGCTTCAGACTTTCAGCAGCCACTTCACGCCCGGCCTCCGTTATCACCCACTGCCACAGCGGCGCTTCCTGCGCCGGTTTACCCTGGCGGAGCAGAACCGGCAGCGCATGACTCAGCACTTCCCCGACGGGTGAATGGTAGTAACCTGCCGCCCAGTTCAGAATGCGCCATAGCGCGGGCGAAAACAGGCTGCTGTCATCCAGCACCGCGTCTATCGGTTTCAGCTGCTTCAGCGGCAAATCGCTGCTTTCGGCCACGCCGGTCACAATGCCAGTCAGCTTACGATTGCCAAAGGGCACGCTGACGCGACTGCCGGTTGCCGGCTGCGAAGCGTCAGCAGGAAGCAGATAATCAAACAGGCGCGGTAGCGGGACGGGCAGGGCAACCTTTACGACGGACATCGCGATCTCTATCCAGTTCTGTAATCAGGGACGGTAGTGTACACGCTGGGGCCGCAGGCGTGTATGGCTGAGCAATGTTTGCCTTGGGCGGTTAAATTCTGTATACTATGCCGCCTTTGGTGAGATGGCTCGCCAGAGATACATATAATGTTCAACCGCGTGTGGTGCTGTGCAGGTTCGCCTGGCATGGAGAGCGACACGGCCTTTTATGAGGTTTTCCCATGAAACAAGGTATTCACCCGAAGTACGAAGCAGTGACCATCACTTGCTCTTGCGGTAACGTGATCAACACCCGTTCTACCATGAACCACGACCTGAACCTGGACGTGTGCGGCAAATGCCACCCGTTCTACACTGGTAAGCAGCGTGTTGTTGACACCGGCGGCCGCGTTGATCGCTTCAACAAGCGTTTCAGCATTCCGGGCAGCAAAAAATAAGATTTATTTGCCGCCGGGTTATCCCGGATGCAAAAGAAAACCCAGCTTCGGCTGGGTTTTTTTATATCAGCGTTTAATATTCCCAGCTATCCGGGTCGATGCCCATCTCACGCATAATCTGCTTCGCTTCTTCCGGGATCTCATCGCTGCGCTCTTTGCGCAGGTCAACGTCATCGGGCAGAGGCTGGCCGGTAAACGCGTGCAAAAAAGCTTCGCACAGCAGCTCACTGTTTGTGGCGTGACGCAGATTGTTAACCTGGCGACGTGTACGCTCGTCGGTTAAAATTTTAAGCACTTTCAGCGGGATAGAAACCGTTATTTTTTTAACCTGCTCGCTTTTTTTACCGTGCTCAGCGTACGGGCTGATATATTCGCCGTTCCATTCAGCCATGAGTTACCTTAATTAATAAAAGTGTTATAGGGGATAATCCGTGGATTATGCCCGATTTTTGTATGCCTGACCGCCTGCGCCGTGGATTTTGTGCTTCAGCGCGGCGTTAATAAAGCGCATGCGCTGCTCAGCAGGCAATAACGTATAATTTTAGCGGTTATTCGCGTTACGCTCAATCTATACGCAAAGACATTTAGATGTCCAGATGTATTGACGTCTGTTAGCGGAATGTTATCCTGTGGGCACTTTACCCCTCTTCAGGAACAGCAGAGCCCATGACGCGCAAACAGGCAACCATCGCAGTACGCAGCGGTTTGAATGATGACGAGCAGTATGGCTGCGTAGTCCCGCCCATTCACCTCTCCAGCACCTATAATTTTCTCGATTTTAATGAGCCGCGTGCCCATGACTATTCGCGTCGTGGTAATCCGACGCGTGATGTGGTGCAGCGCGCGCTGGCCGAGCTGGAGGGCGGCGCGGGTGCCGTACTGACGAATACCGGCATGTCTGCGATTCATCTGGTTACCACTGTGTTCCTGAAACCTGGCGATCTGCTGATTGCTCCTCACGACTGCTATGGTGGCAGTTATCGCCTGTTTGACAGTCTGAGCAAGCGCGGCGCTTATCGTGTGAAATTTGTCGACCAGGGCGACAGCGCGGCGCTGGCCGCAGCGCTGGCGGAAAAACCAAAGCTGGTACTGGTGGAAAGTCCGAGCAATCCTCTGCTGCGCGTGGTGGATATTGCGGCAATCTGTCAGGCCGCGCGCGCGGCGGGCGCCGTCAGCGTGGTGGATAACACCTTCCTGAGCCCGGCACTGCAAAATCCGCTCGCTCTGGGGGCTGACCTGGTGATCCACTCCTGCACCAAATACCTCAACGGCCACTCTGATGTGGTAGCCGGTACGGTGATTGCAAAAGATCCGGCCGTTGCCACTGAACTCGCCTGGTGGGCCAATAACATCGGCGTGACCGGCGCGGCGTTTGACAGCTATCTGCTGCTGCGCGGCCTGCGGACGCTGGCGCCCCGCATGGCGGCCGCCCAGCGTAACGCGCTGGCGATAGTGGACTACCTGAAGCAGCAGCCGCTGGTGAAAAAGCTGTATCATCCTTCTCTGCCGGAAAATGCCGGTCATGAATATGCGCGGCGTCAGCAGCGCGGCTTTGGTGCAATGTTAAGCTTTGAGCTGGATGCAGATGAAGCGCGTCTGCGCCGTTTTCTGAAAGCGTTACAGCTGTTTACGCTGGCGGAATCGCTGGGCGGGGTAGAAAGCCTGATTTCACATACGGCCACCATGACACATGCCGGCATGTCCGCGGAAGCGCGTGCGGCCGCCGGGATCTCTGAAACGCTGCTGCGGGTCTCCGTCGGCATTGAAGATCACGAAGATTTAATTGCCGATTTGGATAATGCCTTCCGAATCGCAGCCGGGGAGTAATCATGACCAGTACAGCTGGCGCGGGAACGCCGACGAAGCAGTTGCATAAATTTGGTGGCAGCAGCCTGGCGGATGCCAGCTGCTACCAGCGTGTAGCGGCCATTATGGCTGATTACAGTCAGCCAGGCGATCTGATGGTGGTCTCTGCCGCAGGCAGCACCACGAATCAGCTGATCAGCTGGCTGAAGCTGAGTCAGAGCGATCGCCTCTCTGCGCATCAGGTGCAACAGACGCTTCGCCGCTACCATAGCGATCTGATTGCTGCCCTGCTGCCGGCTGAAGCGGCCGACCGCCTGACCAGCCTCTTTATCCGCGATCTGGAGCGGCTGGCGGCGCTGCTGGATGGCGCGATAACCGAAGCGGTATATGCGGAAGTCGTCGGGCATGGCGAAATCTGGTCAGCGCGCCTGATGGCTGCAGTACTGAGTCAGCGCGATATTGACGCCACCTGGCTGGACGCGCGTGATTTCCTGCGGGCTGAACGCGCCGCTCAGCCACAGGTGGATGAGGGTAAATCCTGGCCGCTGCTGCAGGCGCTGCTGACACAGCATCCGCATAAACGTCTGGTGGTGACCGGGTTTATCAGTCGTAACGAGGCGGGTGAAACCGTGCTGCTGGGCCGCAATGGGTCTGACTATTCTGCCACCCAGATTGGTGCGCTCGCCGGGGCGGGACGCGTCACGATCTGGAGCGATGTGGCCGGCGTCTATAGCGCCGATCCGCGCAAAGTTTCTGATGCCTGCCTGCTGCCGCTGCTGCGACTGGATGAAGCCAGTGAGCTGGCGCGCCTGGCGGCACCGGTACTGCATACGCGTACGCTGCAGCCCGTCTCCAGCAGCGATATCGATTTACAGCTGCGCTGCAGCTATCAGCCTGAGCAGGGATCAACGCGTATTGAGCGTGTGCTTGCTTCCGGCACCGGCGCGCGGATTGTCACCAGTCACGACGATGTCTGTCTGGTGGAGATCCAGCTTTCTGAAGGTCACGACTTTGCCACGCAGCAAAAAGAGATCGATCAGCTGCTGAAGCGTGCCCAGCTGCGTCCGCTGGCAAGCGGCCTGCATCCCGATCGTCGTCTGCTGCAGCTCTGCTATACCGCTGAAGTGGTGAACAGCGCCTTTACGCTGTTACAGGATGCGGCCCTGCCGGGCCATCTGCAGCTGCGCGATGGCATGGCGCTGGTGGCACTGGTAGGCGCCGGCGTAACGCGTAACCCGCTGCACAGCCACCGTTTCTGGCAGCAGATCAAAGATCAGCCGGTTGAGTTTGTCTGGCAGTCAGAAGAGCATATCAGCCTGGTCGCGGTGCTGCGCACAGGGCCGACCGCACATCTGATTCAGGGATTACATCAGTCGCTGTTTCGCGCAGAAAAGCGCATTGGCCTGATGCTGTTTGGAAAGGGCAATATCGGCGCGCGCTGGCTGGAGCTGTTTGCCCGCGAGCAGGAGACCCTCTCCGCCCGCACCGGCTTCGAGTTTGTGCTGGCCGGCGTGGCTGACAGCCGCCGCAGCCTGCTGAGTTACGAAGGGCTGGATGCCAGCCGCACGCTGGCCTTTTTCGATGATGAAGCGCAGACGCTGGATGAGGAGTCGCTGTTCCTGTGGATGTGCGCGCATCCGTTTGATGACCTGGTGGTGCTTGACGTGACCGCCAGTGCACCGCTGGCGCAGCAGTATCTCGATTTTGCCAGCCACGGTTTTCACGTGATCAGTGCGAATAAAGTGGCCGGCGCATCAGACAGCCAGAGCTGGCGTCAGATCCGCGATGCATTCGCCAAAACCGGGCGTCACTGGCTTTATAACGCAACGGTAGGTGCCGGTCTGCCGGTTAACCATACGGTACGCGATCTGCGTGAAAGCGGTGACACGATACTCTCTATTAGCGGCATATTCTCCGGCACGCTGTCATGGCTGTTTTTGCAGTTTGACGGCAGCGTTCCCTTTAGCGAGCTGGTGGATCAGGCGTGGCAGCAGGGGCTGACGGAACCCGATCCGCGCGTTGATCTCTCCGGACAGGATGTGAAGCGCAAGCTGGTGATCCTGGCGCGTGAGGCGGGCTATGATATCGAACCGGATCAGGTGCGGGTAGAGTCGCTGGTACCAGCCGACTGCGAAGCAGAATCGGTTGATCACTTTTTTGAAAACGCTGACGAGCTGAATAATCAGATGCTGCAGCGCTATGAAGCGGCGCAGGAGCTGGGCCTCGTGCTGCGCTATGTGGCGCGCTTCGATGCCAGCGGCAAAGCCCGCGTTGGCGTAGAAGCAGTGCGGGCGGAACATCCGCTGGCGGCGCTGCTGCCGTGCGATAACGTTTTTGCTATTGAAAGCCGCTGGTATCGTGATAATCCGCTGGTGATCCGTGGTCCCGGTGCAGGACGCGACGTGACCGCTGGCGCGCTGCAGTCGGATCTGAATCGCCTGGCCCAGCTGCTTTGATTCATCCCGCAGCAACGAGGATTAAAAAAGGAGCCTGAGGCTCCTTTTTTGTCCCGGCTAACCGGTGTTGCGCATACCGGCGGCCACGCCGGCGATGGTTACCATCAGCGCCTGCTCAACCCGTGCATCCGGTTCGTCACCGCGCGCTTCCTGTGCGCGGGCGCGCTGCAGCAGCTCTGCCTGCAACACGTTCAGGGGATCGGTATACACGTTGCGCAGCGCGATTGATTCGGCAATCCACGGCTGATCCGCCATCAGATGCGCATCATTTGCGATGGTCAGCACCGCTTTAATGTCAGCTTCCAGCTGATCGCGCAGCTGTTTACCCAGCGGCCAGAGTGCTTTGTCGACCAGGCGCTGATCGTAATATTCTGCCAGCCACAGGTCAGCTTTGGAGAAAACCATCTCCAGCATCCCCAGGCGGGTAGAGAAGAATGGCCAGTCGCGGCACATCGTTTCCAGCTGATCCTGGTGCCCTTCATCCATCGCTTTCTGCAGCGCTGCACCGGCACCGAGCCAGGCTGGCAGCATCAGACGATTTTGCGTCCAGGCGAAGATCCACGGAATGGCGCGCAGGGATTCAACGCCCCCGGTCGGACGACGTTTAGCCGGGCGCGAACCCAGCGGCAGTTTGCCCAGCTCCTGCTCCGGCGTGGCAGAACGGAAGTAGGGGACAAAGTCAGGATTTTCCCGTACATAGCCACGATACATGGCGCAGGAGTGTGCAGAAAGCCCGTTCATGATCTCCTGCCATTCCTGTGCAGGCTCCGGCGGCGGCATCAGGTTCGCTTCCAGAATGGCCCCGGTATAGAGCGACAGGCTGGCGATGGTGACTTCCGGTAAACCATATTTGAAGCGGATCATCTCGCCCTGTTCGGTCACGCGCAGGCCACCTTTAAGGCTACCCGGCGGCTGAGAAAGCAGGGCCGCGTGCGCAGGCGCGCCGCCGCGACCGATGGAGCCGCCGCGACCGTGGAACAGCGTCAGAGTAATACCCGCTTTTTCACAGGTCTTGATCAGCGCGTCCTGCGCCTGATATTGCGCCCAGCTGGCGGCCATTACGCCGGCGTCTTTTGCCGAGTCGGAATAGCCAATCATCACCATCTGTTTGCCGTTGATAAAGCCGCGATACCAGTCGATGTTCAGCAGCTGTGTCATCACATCGTTAGCGTTGTTCAGGTCATCCAGCGTTTCAAACAGCGGTGCGACCGGCATGGCATAGGGGATACCCGCCTCTTTCAGCAGCAGATGCACTGCCAGCACATCAGAAGGGGTCTTAGCCATAGAGATCACGTAGGCCGCGATTGAACCCTGCGGCGCCTCGGCGGCAACTTTACAGGTTTCCAGCACTTCACGCGTGTTGTCGCCGGGCTCCCACTGGCGCGGCAGCAGCGGGCGTTTGGAATTCAGTTCGCGGATCAGAAACGCCTGTTTGTCCGCTTCTGACCAGCTTTCATAATCGCCAAGACCCAGATAGCGCGTGACTTCAGCCAGCGCTTCGGTATGACGGGTACTCTCCTGGCGGAGATCAATACGCACCAGCGGCACGCCAAAGCACTTCACCCGGCGCAGCGTGTCCAGCAGCTGACCATTGGCGATAATGCTCATGCCGCACTGCTGCAGCGACTGATAAATAGCAAACAGCGGCTGCCAGAGCTGCTCATTGGAGACCAGCAGATCGGCAGGCCGCGGCAGGCGTTCGCCTTTCAGACGCTGCTCCAGATACGCCTGCGTGTTCATCAGCTGGCTGCGCATGCGTTTCAGGATCATACGGTAAGGTTCAATTGCCTCCGGATCGCCGCACAGCACGCGTACCTCGTCGCTGCACTCCGACATCGACAGCTCAGAGATCAGCACACCCACGTCGCGCAGGAAGAGATCGGCTGCTTTCCAGCGGCTCAGCTGCATAACGTGGCGGGTGATGGGGGCCGTCACGTTGGGGTTGCCGTCGCGATCGCCACCCATCCAGGAGGTGAATTTAATCGGCACAAAATCTACCGGCAGCTGAATGCCAAACGTCTCTTCGACCTGTTCATTCAGTTCACGCAGAAACGCGGGGACCCCTTCCCACAGGCTGTTTTCTACGACGGCGAAGCCCCATTTCGCTTCATCAACCGGGGTCGGACGGTATTTGCGGATCTCATCCGTATGCCATGCCTGCGCCACCAGCTGTCGCAGGCGACGCATCACCTGATTACGCTCATAGTCGGTGATATCGGCATGATCGAGCTGCTCAAGGCAGCTGTTGACTTCACCGAGCTTGTGGATCAGGGTGCGGCGGGTAATTTCAGTGGGATGGGCGGTCAGCACCAGCTCCAGCGACAGCTCTTCAATCGCCTGACGAATAGCCATTTCGCTGAGATCGCCCTGCTGCTTCAGACGTTCAAACGTTTTTTTCAGCAGCTCCGGATGGTTAGCGCCATCGCCGCTGCGTGAAATGGTCTGATACTGTTCAGCCACGTTGGTAAGGTTAAGAAACTGACTAAAGGCGCGGGCCACCGGCAATAGCTCATCATTAGAAAGGTTCTGCAGCGTTGACAGCAGCTCCCTGCGATGAGAGTCATTTCCTGCACGGGATGACTTAGAGAGTTTGCGGATGGTTTCCACCCGATCGAGAATGTTCTCTCCCAGTGCATCCTTTATCGTATCCCCGAGCAGTTTGCCGAGCATACTGACATTACTTCGCATTGCGGAATATTGTTCGTTCATTTGACCCTGACACCCTTATCGTCTTTTAACCCCCCTGGACCCAACCAGCGGGTATAACATCATCTTTTATCTAGCCACGATTTGTGAACTCCGTCAATTAGCCTGAACTGGCGAAAACAGGCGGCTAACGTGCGGAAAGTGATAAGTTTTATCGGGTAAGAAGAGAGATAAGTTATTCTTATCAGCAAACGCCAGATAATGACGGGGCATTTTGCTGATTAAACAGTGAAATGCCCCGCAGATTATCTATCAGTGACAAAAATGCTGCACAACCTGCGTGATCAGCGCATGAGTGGGCTTAATAAATGCGGTATCGATAAATTCATCTGGCTGATGCGCCTGTTCAATTGAACCCGGCCCCAGCACCAGCGTCGGACAGAGCTGCTGAATAAACGGCGCTTCGGTACAGTAGTTAACCACTTCCGTCGGCACACCCAGCAGTTTTTCCACCACCGTGACCAGCTCATGGTCAGCCGGACATTCATAGCCCGGGATAGGCGGATGCAGTTCGCTTACGGTCAGACGGCCGGGCCAGCGGGCGCTCACCGGGGCCAGCGCTTCATTCAGTAAGCCATCCAGATCGTTCAGGCTCAGACCCGGCAGCGGCCGGATATCCATATGCAGTTCGCAGCAGGCGCAGATGCGGTTAGCCGCGTCACCGCCATGAATATGACCAAAGTTCATGGTCGGATAAGGAATGGCAAAGCCATCGTGGTGATAGCGCTCTTTCAGGGTATGACGCAGCTTCATCAATTCTGTAATGGATGCATGCATCAGCTCAATCGCATTCACGCCGCGCGCCGGATCGCTGGAGTGGCCTGACTGACCCTCAATGCGGATAGCGTGTGATAGATGGCCTTTGTGGGCGCGCACGGGTTTGAGCGAGGTCGGCTCACCGATAATGGCGCAGTCGGGGCGCAGCTGTGCAGACTCAGCGAAATATTTTGCACCCGCCATGGTGGTCTCTTCATCGGCGGTCGCCAGCACATAGAGCGGTTTTTTGAGCGTAGTGACGTCAACATCGCGCAGCGCATTGAGAATAAAGGCGAAGAAGCCTTTCATGTCTGCCGTGCCCAGTCCGTAAAGTTTATTGTCATGTTCAGTCAGCACAAAGGGGTCGCGCGTCCAGCGCCCGTCATCAAAGGGCACGGTGTCAGTATGGCCCGCCAGCAGCAGTCCGCCTGCGCCTTCACCGCTGCGTGCCAGCAGGTTGAACTTATGGCGCGTACCCGGTACCGGCTGAACTTCAACGCTGAAGCCCAGATCGCGGAACCAGCCCGCCAGCAAATTGATTAAACTTTCGTTGCTCTGGTCAAGCGCGCTGTCGGTTGCGCTGATTGATGGTGAGGCGATCAACTGGCGGTAGAGTTCGATAAAAGGTGGAATTTTTGACTTCACTGTTGACGGTCCTTAGGTTAGGATGTATCAATATTCATGCACTAATAGTGAATAAAAATACATTAACGTCGTCTGCATGTGAACTGAAAAAGTGCAAACGGCATCGTGGGCAACGGGGCACGGCCGCGACCCGATACGTTGACTGTAAAAAGGTATACAGCCTGATGTTGAATACGCTGATCGTTGGTGCCAGTGGTTATGCTGGCGTAGAGCTTGCCACTTACCTGAATCGCCATCCGCATATGAACATAACCGCTTTAGCGGTTTCAGCGCAAAGCCCGGATGCCGGAAAATTGCTCTCCGATCTTCATCCGCAGCTGAAAGGCATCGTTGATTTGCCGCTGCAGCCGCTGAGCGATCCGGCGGCGTGGGCAGAGAAAGTCGATGTGGTGTTCCTTGCGACGGCGCATGAAGTCAGCCACGATCTGGCGCCTGAATTTCTGAAAGCAGGCTGTGTGGTCTTCGATCTGTCAGGCGCATTCCGGGTCAATGATGAGGCGTTTTACACCCGTTACTACGGCTTCAGTCATCAGCATCAGGCGTGGCTGGATAACGCAGTATATGGTCTGGCTGAGTGGAATCACGAGCGCATTAAAGAAGCGCAGCTGGTGGCAGTGCCTGGATGTTATCCCACGGCGGCACAGCTGGCGCTGAAACCGCTGCTTAAAGCGGATCTGCTGAATGACGCACAGTGGCCGGTTATCAACGCCACCAGCGGCGTCAGCGGAGCCGGGCGTAAAGCCAGCGTCGCGACCAGCTTTTGCGAAGTGAGCCTGCAGCCCTATGGCCTGTTTAACCATCGTCATCATCCGGAAATTGTTGCCCATCTTGGCGCGCCGGTTATTTTTACGCCGCATCTGGGTAATTTTCCCCGCGGTATTCTGGCAACCATTACCTGCCGTCTGAAAGCGGGCATTACGCAGCAGGATGTGACCGACGCCTTTTATGCGGCCTATCACGACAAGCCGCTGGTGCGTCTCTATGACAACGGTGTCCCGGCGCTGAAAGCGGTAGTGGGTCTGCCATTCTGCGATATCGGTTTTGCCGTGCAGGACGAACATCTGATTGTGGTCGCGGCAGAAGATAACCTGTTAAAAGGCGCGTCATCACAGGCGATTCAGTGTCTCAATATTCGTTTCGGTTTCCCTGAAACGCTCTCTCTGATTTAACGGACGGATAACGTAACCATGAGCAATCCACTGATCATTAAACTGGGTGGCGTACTGCTGGATAGCGAAGAAGCACTGGCCCGGCTGTTTGATGCGTTGCTGGCGTACCGTAATGAACATCAGCGTCCGCTGGTGATTGTGCACGGCGGCGGCTGTCTGGTTGACGAGCTGATGAAAAAGCTCGCGCTGCCGGTGCAAAAGAAAGATGGCCTGCGCGTGACGCCTGCCGATCAGATTGACATCATTACCGGCGCGCTGGCGGGTACAGCGAACAAAACGCTGCTGGCGTGGGCGACCCGTTACGGTATTAACGCCGTCGGGCTGTGCCTGGGCGATGCCGGACTGGTCAACGTCGCGCAGTTTGACGAAGCGCTGGGGCATGTCGGACAGGCCACGCCGGGCAACCCTGCGCTGCTGAACACGCTGCTGAATGCAGGCTATATGCCGGTTATCAGTTCGATTGGCATCACCGCCGGCGGGGCGCTGATGAATGTGAATGCCGATCAGGCAGCCACCGCGCTGGCAGCGACCATCGGCGCCGATCTGGTGCTGCTCTCCGATGTCAGCGGCATTCTCGACGGTAAAGGCCAGCGCATTGCTGAAATGACCGCAGCAAAAGCGGAACAGCTGATTGCGCAGGGCATTATTACCGACGGCATGATTGTTAAAGTCAACGCCGCACTGGATGCCGCACGCACGCTGGGCCGTCCGGTCGATATCGCCAGCTGGCGTCATGCTGAGCAGCTGCCAACCCTTTTCAACGGCGTGTCGATTGGCACCCGGATTCTCGCATAATCAAGGATTAAGACATGAGCACGCAAAACATTAAAAAAATCGTTCTGGCCTACTCAGGCGGCCTCGATACGTCAGCCATCATTCCATGGCTGAAAGAGAACTACGGCGGCTGTGAAGTGGTGGCGTTTGTTGCCAATATTGGTCAGGATCCGGCCGATCTGGAAGGCGTTGAGAAAAAAGCGCTGCAGTCGGGCGCATCTGAATGTCACGTAGTGGATCTGCGTGAAGAGTTCATCAGCGATTACGTCTATCCGGTGCTGCAGACCGGTGCTCTGTATGAAGGCACCTACCTGCTGGGCACGTCCATGGCGCGTCCTATCATTGCTAAAGCGCAGGTTGAACTGGCGCTGAAAGTGGGTGCTGACGCGCTGTGCCACGGCGCAACCGGCAAAGGCAACGACCAGGTGCGTTTCGAAACTACCTATACCGCGCTGGCACCGCAGCTTAAAGTTGTTGCGCCATGGCGCGAGTGGGATCTGCGTTCGCGTGAGGCGCTGCTCGACTATCTGAAAGAGCGCAATATCCCGACGACCGCGTCGCTGGAGAAGATCTACAGCCGTGATGAGAACGCATGGCACATCTCCACCGAAGGTGGCGTGCTGGAAAGCCCGTGGAACGCACCCAATAAAGATTGCTGGGTATGGACCGTGGATCCGCTTGATGCGCCAGACCAGCCGGAAAATGTCACCGTGACCGTTGAAAAAGGCTGTGTGGTTGCCGTGAACGGCGAGCAGCTGAGCCCGTTCCAGTGCCTGGAAAAACTGAATGTACTGGGTGCAAAACATGGCGTTGGCCGGATCGATATCGTGGAAAACCGTCTGGTCGGCATTAAATCACGCGGCTGCTATGAAACCCCCGGCGGTACTATCATGGTGAACGCACTGCGTGCGGTTGAGCAGCTGGTGCTGGATCGCGACAGCTTCAAATGGCGTGAGCAGCTGGGTCAGGAGATGTCTTACGTGGTTTATGATGGTCGCTGGTTCGCACCGCTGCGCCAGTCTATTCAGGCAGCGGCAGCCTCGCTGGCGGAAGAGGTTAACGGCGAAGTGGTTCTGCAGCTCTACAAAGGTCAGGCAACGGCGATTCAGAAAAAATCTGCTAACAGCCTCTACTCAGAAGAGTTCGCTACCTTTGGTGAAGATGAAGTGTATGACCATCGTCACGCGGGCGGCTTTATTCGCCTGTTCTCCCTCTCTTCACGCATTCGTGCGCTGAACGAGCAGAAGAAGTAAGCACGCAGCAGCAGTTATGCAAGGGCGGCTCAGGCCGCCTTTTTCAACACGATTTCAGGAGCAAGCAGATGGCACTTTGGGGCGGACGGTTTTCGCAGGCAGCAGATCAGCGGTTTAAACAGTTTAATGATTCACTGCGTTTTGATTATCGCCTGGCGGAGCAGGACATCACCGGCTCTGTGGCGTGGTCAAAAGCGCTGGTAACCGTAAACGTTTTAACCCAGGCGGAACAGCAGCAGCTTGAAGCAGCGCTGAACGAACTGCTGGCGGACGTACGTGCTAATCCGTCGCAGATCCTTGAAAGCGATGCAGAAGATATTCACAGCTGGGTCGAGGGCAAACTGATCGATAAGGTCGGCGCGCTGGGTAAAAAGCTGCATACCGGACGCAGCCGTAACGACCAGGTTGCCACCGATCTGAAGCTCTGGTGTAAAGAGCAGGTTGCACTGCTGCTGGATGCCACGCGTCAGCTGCAGCGTGCGCTGGTGACAACGGCAGAAGCGAATCAGGATGCCGTCATGCCGGGCTATACGCATCTGCAGCGCGCGCAGCCGGTGACGTTTGCCCACTGGTGTCTGGCGTATACCGAAATGCTGGCGCGTGACGAGAGCCGCCTGCAGGATACGCTGAAGCGGCTGGATGTCAGCCCGCTGGGCTGCGGAGCGCTGGCTGGTACCGCTTATGAGATTGACCGCGAACAGCTGGCGGGCTGGCTCGGTTTTGCGTCGGCAACGCGTAATAGCCTGGATACCGTATCCGATCGCGATCACGTGCTGGAACTGCTCTCTGACGCGTCAATCGGCATGGTGCACCTGTCGCGCTTTGCGGAAGACCTGATTTTCTTTAATACGGGCGAGGCGGGTTTCGTCGAGCTGTCCGATAAAGTGACGTCAGGCTCCTCGCTGATGCCGCAAAAGAAAAACCCTGATGCGCTGGAGCTGATCCGCGGTAAATGCGGCCGTGTACAGGGCGCACTGACCGGCATGATGATGACGCTAAAAGGCCTGCCGCTGGCCTACAACAAAGATATGCAGGAAGATAAAGAGGGGCTGTTTGACGCGCTGGATACCTGGCTCGACTGTCTGCATATGTCAGTGCTGGTTCTGGACGGCATTCAGGTTAAACGTCCGCGTTGTCAGGAAGCCGCTGAGCAGGGCTACGCCAATGCCACCGAGCTGGCAGACTATCTGGTTGCGAAAGGCGTGCCGTTCCGCGAGGCGCACCATATTGTGGGAGAGGCGGTGGTCGCGGCTATCCAGCATGGCGTGGCGCTGGAGGCACTGAGCCTGGCACAGCTAAAACAGTTCAGTGACGTCATTGAAGAGGATGTTTATCCGGTGCTTTCGCTGCAGTCCTGCCTCGACAAGCGTAACGCGCGCGGCGGTGTTGCACCGCAGCAGGTCGCCCTGGCAATCCGTGAAGCACAGGCGCGCCTGCAATAGCTAATTCCGGCCGCTGCCGCTGGTTTGATGCGCCATAAAAAAAGCGGGCTTTATAAAAAAGCCCGCCAACCTCTGGCTTCGGAATTGCATATTTTTATAGGCACATCATCAGCGTACCGGCACTCCCCGCCAGCACAGTGATTGGGTTCAGCAAAACAGATTTGCTGCATAAAAAGCGTTTTTTATAAAAGCGTTCAGGCCCGGTACACGTTCAGCAAATAAATAAATTTCTCTACAAATGCATGGGCTTAAATCAGAGAGCGCTATTATTCCCGTGCATGTCTTGATAGGGCCAATCGTTCGTTGCTATTCTATCTATCGCCACGGGCTATCGTGGTTTGGAGGATATTAATGAACATTCGCGATCTCGAGTATCTGGTTTCACTTGCGGAACACCGCCATTTTCGCCGCGCCGCTGATGCCTGTCATGTCAGTCAGCCGACCCTGAGCGGGCAGATCCGTAAGCTGGAAGATGAACTGGGCGTCATGCTGCTGGAACGTACCAGCCGTAAAGTATTGTTCACCCAGGCAGGATTGCTGCTGGTTGATCAGGCGCGAACCGTACTGCGTGAGGTTAAGGTCCTGAAAGAGATGGCCAGCCAGCAGGGTGAAGCGATGTCCGGACCGCTGCATATCGGGCTGATCCCCACGACCGGCCCCTATCTGCTGCCCAATATTATTCCTATGCTGCATCAGACTTTCCCGAAGCTGGAGATGTATCTGCATGAGGCACAGACTCAGCAACTGCTGGCACAGCTCGACAGCGGGAAACTCGACTGCGCTATTCTGGCGCTGGTTAAAGAGAGTGAAGCCTTTATTGAAGTGCCGCTGTTTGATGAGCCCATGAAGCTGGCAGTCTACCAGGATCACCCGTGGCACGATCGCGATCGCGTCCCGATGTCCGATCTGGCGGGTGAAAAACTGCTGATGCTGGAAGATGGTCACTGCCTGCGCGATCAGGCGATGGGCTTCTGCTTTGAGGCGGGCGCTGATGAAGATACCCATTTCCGCGCCACCAGTCTGGAAACGCTGCGTAATATGGTGGCGGCCGGCAGCGGCATTACGCTACTGCCTTCGCTGGCGGTGCCTAAAGAGCGCGTGCGCGACGGCGTCTGCTATCTGCCCTGTTATAAACCGGTACCGCAGCGCACTATCGCACTGGTTTACCGGCCGGGTTCGCCTCTGCGCAGCCGCTATGAGCAGCTGGCAGAAGCAATCAAAACCCATATGCAGGGCCATTTTGACGCCGCGTTAAAACAGGCGGTTTAATCCGTTCAGCGCGGCTACACGATAGGCTTCAGCCATGGTGGGGTAGTTAAAGGTGGTATTCACGAAGTACTCAATCGTGTTACCGCCGTTTTTCTGCTCCATAATGGCCTGGCCGATGTGAATAATCTCCGCCGCGCGCTCACCAAAGCAGTGGATCCCCAGAATCTCTTTTGTCTCGCGGTGAAACAGGATTTTCAGGCTGCCGACGTGCATGCCAACAATCTGCGCGCGTGCCAGATGCTTAAACTGCGCACGGCCTACTTCATAAGGCACTTTCATCGCGGTCAGCTGCTGCTCTGTTTTTCCGACTGAACTGATTTCAGGGATGGTATAGATACCGGTCGGGATATCTTCGATCAGATGCGCACTCGCTTCACCTTTGATGATCGCCTGAGCGGCAATGCGTCCCTGATCGTAAGCGGCGGAAGCCAGACTCGGATAGCCAATCACATCGCCCACGGCATAAATGTGCGGCTGCGCGGTCTGATACATGCTGTTAACTTTCAGCAGGCCGCGTCCATCCGCTTCCAGACCCACGTTCTCCAGCGAAAGCGAGTCGGTATTCCCGGTCCGGCCATTGGCATACAGCAGACAATCCGCTTTCACTTTTTTGCCTGACTTCAGATGCATAATCACGCCATCACTGACGCCTTCGATCTTCTCAAATTCCTCGTTGTGACGGATCACCACGCCGCTGTTCCAGAAGTGGTAAGAGAGAGAGTCGGACATCTCCTGATCGAGAAACGCCAGCAGACGATCGCGGGTGTTAATGAGATCGACCTTGACGTTAAGACCCCGGAAGATAGAGGCGTATTCACAACCAATGACGCCGGCACCATAGATAATCACATGACCCGGTTCATGATGCAGGTTCAGAATGGAGTCGGAATCGTAAATGCGCGGATGCGTAAAGTCGACGTCGGCCGGATGGTAGGGACGTGAGCCGCAGGCAATGACAAATTTTTCTGCCGTCAGCTGCTCGCGGGTGCCATCAGGCTGCTCCACCTCTATCGTGTTGGCATCCACAAAGTGCGCGTCGCCCTGATAGAGTTCGCAGCGGTTGCGCTCATAAAAACCCTGACGCATGGCAGTCTGCTGGCTGATAACGTTCTCGGTGTGATTGAGTATGTCAGCGAACGAAGAGCGGAGAAGACGGGTGTGATCGCTGTAGAGCGGGTTCTGATTAAATTCAATGATGCGGCTGACAGCATGACGCAGCGCTTTGGAGGGAATGGTTCCCCAGTGTGTACAACCGCCGCCAATGTTGTGGTAGCGTTCGATCACTGCGATGCGCGCTCCCTGCTTGACCAGCCCCATCGCCGCACCTTCGCCGCCCGGACCGGAGCCAATCACAATGGCATCGTAATCGTAAGACTTTTGCATACCAGTACGTCCTATTCTTCTATACATTTTTACAACGAGATTCTAACATCTCGCCGCGCACATCTGAATTCTAACAGTGAAAAATGCAGAAGTTTGACAATCAGTGAGGTTAACAGGCGGTGACAAAGTTTGCCCGGCTGTACGCTGAAAAGTTTGTTATAGTGAGCGCCTGATTACTCACAAGGCCGCAAAAATGGGCGTTCGGGCGCAACAAAAAGAACGTACAAGACGTTCGCTGATTGAAGCTGCATTCAGTCAGCTTAGTGCAGAAAGGAGTTTTGCCAGCCTGAGTTTACGCGAAGTGGCACGTGAAGCCGGCATTGCCCCTACCTCATTCTATCGTCACTTCCGTGATGTGGATGAGCTTGGACTGACCATGGTTGATGAGAGCGGGCTGATGCTGCGCCAGCTGATGCGCCAGGCGCGTCAGCGTATCGCGAAAGGTGGCAGCATCATTAAAACGTCGGTGGCAACCTTTATGGAGTTCATCGGCAACAACCCGAATGCGTTTCGGCTTCTGCTGCGTGAACGCTCCGGCACGTCTGCCGCCTTCCGCGCCGCTGTTGCCCGTGAGATTCAGCATTTTATCGCAGAACTGGCTGACTATCTGGAGCTGGAAAGCCGCATGCCGCGCAGCTTTACCGAAGCGCAGGCTGAAGCAATGGTGACCATTGTTTTTAGCGCCGGTGCTGAAGCGCTGGATGTCGACTCTGACCAGCGGCGTAAGCTGGAAGAGCGGCTGGTACTGCAGCTGCGTATGATCGCCAAAGGCGCCTACTACTGGTATCGCCGGGAACAAGAACGGCTGGCGGTAACCCTGGAAATCCCTGAAAAGTAACGTGATAAGGATAATGAAATGATTGAGCAGCATCCTCGTGATAAAGGAACGTTATTACTGGCTTTTATCACTGGTTTAGCAATCAATGGCTCCTTTTCGGCGCTGTTCAGTACCTTTGTGCCGTTTTCCATTTTTCCGCTGATAGCGCTTGGGCTGTCAGCATGGTGCCTGCATCAGCGTTATCTTAATCGCAATATGCCGGACGGCATGCCGTCACTGGCCGCGGCATTTTTCCTGCTGGGCATCCTGGTTTACAGCGCCATGGTGCGTGCAGAATATCCGGATATCGGCTCAAACTTCATTCCTGTCATTCTGATGGTGGCGCTGGTGTTCTGGATTGGCACGCGTTTCCGTCGCGCCAGAAGCCGGCAGTAATAAAAAGGGAACCCGCGGGTTCCCTTTTTTTATGCTTTACGCGTCAGCACCACGCCGCATTCCATATGGTGGGTATAGGGGAACTGATCGAACAGCGCCAGCCGCTCAATCTGATGCGTGCCTGACAGTACAGCCAGATTGTCGCACAGCGTCTGCGGATTACAGGAGATGTACAGAATGCGCGGATACGCCTGCACCATTTTTACCGTTTCATCATCCAGCCCGCTGCGTGGCGGATCGACAAAAATGGTCTCGCACTGATAGCTGCTGAGATCGATGCCTTCCAGCCGGTTAAAGGTGCGCACGCCGTTCATGGCTTGTGTAAATTCCTCTGCCGCCATACGAATAATCTGCACGTTATCGATCTGGTTCACGGCGATATTGTACTGGGCCGACGCCACCGAAGGTTTGGCAATCTCCGTTGCCAGCACGCGACGGAAATTACGCGCCAGCGCCAGCGAAAAGTTGCCGTTGCCGCAGTAAAGCTCCAGCAGATCGCCCCGCGACTGCTGCGTAACATCCAGCGCCCACTCCAGCATCTGAATGTTCATGGCGGCATTAGGCTGGGTAAAGCTGTTTTCCACCTGGCGGTAAATCATCTCTTTGCCCGCCACCGGCAGACGCTCATCCACGTAGTCGCGATCCAGACAAATTTTGGTTTTGGTGGCGCGTCCAATCAGCTGCACGTCAAATCCTTTGGCGCGCAGCTGGTCACGCAGTGTGCTGGCGGCGGCATGCCACTCTTCTCCTAGCTTGCGATGATAGAGCAGCGAGATCACTATCTGGTTGCTCATCGTGGAGAGATAATCGATCTGGAATAGCTTGAAACGCAGCACCTGATTATCGCGTATCGCTGCCATCATTTCAGGCATCATCTGGTTAATCAACTGGCTGGCGGCCGGGAAGCTGTCCACGCGAATGCGCTGTTTGGTCCCCTGGTCGAAGATGATGTGATAGAGGTCGTCACCGTCGTGCCAGATGCGAAACTCGGCGCGCATACGGTAGTGACTGACCGGCGATCGGAACACCTCCACGTCAGGCGCGGTGAAAGGGGTCATCATCGCCTCTAAACGGCTGACTTTTTCAGCGAGTTGCGCGTCATACTGGTCAATCGGGAGCTGTTCGGGTGTCATCTTCAATCCTGGTAATAAGCCTGCTTGCCGGGCGATTGTAGGCATTCAACTGCTGATGTCCAGCCCAACCGAATGTCAGAAAGCGGGAGGGGTGGATCGGCAGCGGGCTTAACCGTAGACTGCGGCCGCCGGCCTCATTGAGTTAAAAGGGAATCCAGTGCAAATCTGGAGCTGACGCGCAGCGGTAAAAGAATGTCATGGTGATCGCCCAGGCAGACACTGTCCTGACGGACGGGAAGTCTTCACCATTTATGATTCTCAGCCCGAAGACCTGCCGGTGTATCGTCGCAAACGCTGAGATCATCGCGTGCTATCGATCTCAGGCCTGCGGCATCCGGCCCGATCTTTTGGATGCTACAACAATGAAAATAACGTCTGCATCGCTGTGCGCCCTGAGTGCAACAGCGCTGTCGCTCTGGGCGCCCTCTGGCTATGCCCGGCAAAATGATAACACGCAGCTTGTCACCGCTAACCGCTTTCAGCAGCCGGTCAGCAGCGTGCTGGCACCGGGTGAGGTGATCACGCGGGAAGATATCGATCGCTGGCAGGCTAAATCGCTGACGGATGTCATGCGGCGCCTGCCGGGTGTGGATATTGCGCAAAACGGCGGGCCGGGCCAGACCAGTTACATCTATATCCGCGGTGCGGAAGCGCGCCATACGCTGGTGTTAATCGATGGTATTCCGCTGGCGAAGTCGGGGATCACCGGGATCGCTGACTTTAGCCAGATTCCGCTGGCGTTGATTCAGCGTATTGAGCTGATCCGCGGACCACGCTCCGCCGTTTACGGCGCCGATGCCATTGGTGGTGTGATTAACATAATCACTGAGAACAGCGAGCCAGGCGGACAGATAACGGCGGGCCTCGGTTCAAATCGCTATCAGCAGTATGACGCTGCACTGCGACAAAAGGTGGGTGAAGATACGCTGGTAACCGCAGCGGGAGCCTTTCAGTCGACGCGCGGCTACAACATCCAGCCACAGTCGGCGTACGCGGTTGATGGCGATCGCGATGGCTTTCGCAGTAAAACGTTCTGGGCCGGTGTGAATCACCGTTTCAGCGACAGTTTATCCGCCTTCTTTCGCGGCTATGGCTACGGTAATAATAGTGCGTATGATGCAGGCTATCAGGACGGCAGTGATAAACGGCAGGTTTATAATCACACCTATGAAGGTGGCATGAAGTTCAGTGAGGAGCGCTACTCTTCAGAATTGACCTACAGCTACCAGCGTTATAAAGACTATAACTATGCCAGCACGCTTGGCCTTTATGGTCCCGGCACGTCGCTGGATGATATGAGCCAGCGCAATCTGCAGTGGGGTAATAGTGTCGCCATGGCAAATGGCACACTCAGCGCCGGCATCGACTGGCAGCAGCAAAAACTGGTGTCCCGCGATCGGTTCAATGCCGACAGCTATAGGCGTAATAACACCGGTTACTACCTGACCACGCAGCAGCAGTTCGATACGATTACGCTGGAAGGCGCCCTGCGCGGTGACGACAACAATCAGTTTGGCTGGAACGGCACGTGGCAGGCGGCAGCGGGATGGGCGTTTATGCCTGATTATCGCCTGATTGTCTCCTACGGCACCGCATTTCAGGCGCCTACGCTGGGGCAGATGTATGGACAGAGTCGTCTGTTTATCGCGTCCAACCCTGCTCTCCGGGCTGAGAAGTCACATCAAATTGAAACCGGTATTGAAGGACTTAGCGGGCCGGTGGAGTGGCACCTCTACGTTTATCAAAATAAGATCAATAACCTGATTGACTACAGAGCCGATGAAAACTTTGTTGGTACGTATTACAACGTACAGTCAGCGACGATAAAAGGCGTTGAGTGGAGCGGCAGTGCGGATACCGGCATCTTTACTCACCGCATTACGCTGCAGTATATCGATCCGCGCCGCGATCAGGATAATGAGGTGCTGGCACACCGCTCCCGTCAGCAATATAAGTATCAGCTCGACTGGACGGCACTGGATGTCGATTTTGATCTCGCCTGGCAATATTTTGGTAAAAGCTACAACAACAATACCAACCAGTACGCAGCGACACAGCGGCGCATGCCAGGTTATACCCTGGTCGATTTCGCAGCTGCGTATCCGGTCACGTCTCATCTGACAGTTCGTGGTAAAATTGCCAATCTGTTGGATAAGGATTATGAGACGGTTTATGGCTATCGCACCCCTGGACGAGAATACTACCTTAGCGCCAGCTACAGCTTCTGATCTCCGTCCCACCGTGCTGGTTTTTGACTCCGGCGTAGGTGGGCTCTCCGTCTATGATGAAGTCCGGCAGTTGCTGCCGGACCTGCACTATCTCTATGCTTTCGATAACGAAGGGTTTCCCTATGGTGAAAAAACGGAAACGTATATCGTTGAACGCGTAGTGGCAGTGGTCACGGCCATCACACAGCGTTTTCCGCTCGCATTAGTCATTATTGCCTGCAACTCCGCCAGCACCGTCTCTTTACCGGCGCTGCGCGAACGGTTTGCATTTCCGGTCGTCGGCGTAGTGCCGGCAATCAAACCGGCAGCGCGTCTGACACGGAATGGAGTGGTTGGACTGCTGGCAACACGGGGAACGGTAAAGCGTCCTTATACTCATGAACTGGTCAAACAGTTCGCCCGGGAATGCACTATTGAGATGCTGGGCTCCGCTGAGCTGGTTGAACTGGCAGAAGCGAAGCTGCATGGGGAACCAGTATCACTGGATGATGTACGCCGGGCAGTGCAGCCCTGGCTGCGTATGAAAGAGCCGCCAGATACGGTTGTACTGGGCTGCACCCATTTTCCACTGCTTCGCGATGAACTGCAGCAGGTCCTGCCGGACGGCACCCGGCTGGTGGATTCCGGTGCCGCTATAGCGAGGCGTACCGTCTGGCTGCTTGAGCATGAGGCGCCTGATGCGGCCGCTGCTGGCAGCAACATTGCATTTTGTACATCTATGGATGAAGAGGCTGTGCAATTATCGGGCGTTTTACAGCGTTATGGCTTTCCGCTGCTCGAAAAACTGGCGGTTTAAGACGGTTTCGCTGAAAAAATCAGCACTCGGAAAATAATTCGAAATTAGCACTTGTCAGCCCGGAAGAACTCCCTATAATGCGCCTCCACTGACACGGCACAACGGCTTACGAAGCGTCGCGTTAAGCAGGTGGCTTTTACAGCAACCTTCAGAAAAGCAAAAATAAATGCTTGACTGAAAATGCGGAAAGCGTAATATACGCATCCCGCGCCGCTTGAGAAATCGCGGCACTGCTCTTTAACAATTTATCAGACAATCTGTGTGGGCACTCGCAGGATTGATATCACAAGCCTACGGGCTTTAAAAAATATCAAGTCTTTGCTGAGTGAACACGTAATTCATTACGAAGTTTAATTCAC